>Ga0233425_10001881_pt1 | contig 44310 bp, 44 predicted proteins | sample Watercolumn_Towu_2_FD_181712 | JGI IMG/M metagenome (GOLD analysis project Ga0233425, IMG submission 181712) | Freshwater microbial communities from Lake Towuti, South Sulawesi, Indonesia - Watercolumn_Towuti2014_140_MG | ecosystem: Environmental > Aquatic > Freshwater > Lake | place...
CGGATGAATCATGTCGAAGCAACCGTTTGTAAATACGATCTTTTTACCTGCGCGGCGCAGCCCGTCGATCCGCGCGCGCAGGCTTTCGATGTCGAGTATTTCGCCCACGCGGTATTTTAGCACAGGGCATTGAGGGAGATTTATTGGTAACGGGGTTTAACGCTCCGCATAAGCCGCGCCAACGCGTTAGCGCCGACGTCGGCTGGAAGAGGAGAACCTGCCGCCGCCACTGAACTTGCCACGACTAGCGCAACACTGCTCCCGGCGGTCAGATTGACCCGCTTATCAGCCATTGTTTTTCAATGATTCTATAGCGTTAAGAAATTCTTTTGGCTCAAACACCGGGAGTGTTGAACTTTTAAAGTCAGCGATATTTCTTGTTACAATATATTTGGCTCCCGCATGACATGCCGCCTCATGCAGAACTGCATCTTCAAAATCTTTGAATATTGCGTCGGCTGCATTTTCAAGCACCACGCGATTTACCGGAGCAATGATGAAAAGTGAAAGGAGGGATTTGATGTGACGGGAAGCAGCCTGATGGCCAAGTGCTTTAGTGGCGAGGTAGTGAATGGTTGTAACTGTTGTTGCGCAGATAAACCCTGTAATTTCCGACTGTTCAACTTTGGACAAGAGGAGCGATGCATCATTCGCAAATGGCTCCCTGTCCAAAAGAACATCCAGGATAATATTGGTATCAAACAGGGTTTTCATGAATATTTTTCTTCCAAATATGCTTTGTAATCCTTTTCGTCGCCCCCTTTCCCTTTTAGTACCCCCCTCAATGATCTCACCGTCGGAGGTAACGGATCATCTCTCTTGATTTTCTCATTTTTTATAATCTCAAACAGATCCGAAACAATACGAGAGACAGACTTGCCTGTTTGCAATGAGTATTCTTTAGCCGATTCAATTAGATTATCGTCCATCCGCAGTGTCAGTTTGGTTAACATGGAACTCTCCTTATTAGCTTGACGTATAGTTTCATACTAAACAATACGTCACATCGCCGAAGGAGTCAACATTTGGTTCTGGGAACAGGCCATCCCATTGATATTTCGTTTTTTGGCTGACAGAGGCTATATGGACGAAAAAACTACTCCGCCTCGAACATCAGCATCAGCCCGCAGTCCGGGCACTCGCGCGCGTTCGGGCCGACTTTGTATCCGCAGGCCGGGCAGCAGTCGTTGGCGGCAAGTTCAGCCGCTTCCCGCATCTCCGGATGCATTTCGCGGTAGTAGTGATCGATTCCCTGAAGCGCCCTTTCGGCGTCTTTCCGGGCCACCACAAGATGGTGCGTGGTGCCGCAAGATCCGCTTCCGCAAGACTGCGGCTGGGCGATTCCGCAAGATATCCCATGCTCAAGCAAAAATTCAGCAAGCTCGCGAATCCAGTCCTTTTCCCCCTCGCGAATCGACACCGGCTCGTCGTCCATATGTCCTATGTTAAGCCCGGAGGCCGATGGCGCCTGCGCCTGCCTGAGCGCCTCCGGATCGACAAGCGTCGCTCCGCAGTCGGCGCAGTTGTTCACATGCGCGAAATATTCGACATTGCATTCGGGGCATATTTTAATTCCGGACATGAACGTTCCTCAGTGAATCGATGCGGCCTTACTTGCGGCTGATGACGCAAGCGCGGTCTGCCTGAACTCGGACGCAAGCTTGCCCGACTGCCTCTTGAAAACCGCAAGCGTCTCTCCCGTAATCGGCTCGGCCTTCATAGCCTTGAGCTTGAGCGGATTGACAAACCTGCCGCGCTGGCTCACGCGGTAATCGAGATGCGGGCCGGTTGACATGCCGGTTGAGCCGACATAGCCGATAACCTGCCCCTGACTCACCCGCGCGCCTGAGCGGACGCCGTCGGCAAAGTGTGCGAGATGAGCGTAGTAGGTTTCATAGCCGGATGGATGCGAAAGAATAACCAGGTTACCAAACCCGCCGCGAACTCCGGCGAAACGCACTGTCGCGTCGCTTGCCGCCGACACGGGCGTACCCTCCGGCGCGGCATAGTCAACGCCGAGATGCGGGCGCAGGGCTTTAAGAATGGGGTGCATCCTGCTGGTGGAGAACCGCGAGCTTATGTGCTTGAAGCGAAGCGGCGAGACGAGAAACCCCCGCTTCAGCGGACGCCCGTTATCGTCGTAATAACCTGCCGTGCCCTTGCCATCATCGAAATGCCAAGCGGTGAAGGTTGCGCCGTTATTTATGAACCTTGCGGCCAGAATCCTGCCGTAGCGCTTGAATTCTCCTCCGCTCCAGCGCTCCTCCACATACATTTCATAAGTATCGCCGCGCTTGAGATCCGTGGTGAAGTCGATGTCCCACGCGAATATCTCGGAAAGCTCGATGGCCAGCCGGTTCGGTTCAGGCGTGTGCGAGAGGCTGCCCACCAGATGCGATTCTATGGTTCCGCGAACAATCGAACGCTTCACCTCATATGGAATGGTAACCTTTTCGGAGATATATCTGTCCGGATTTTTCGGATCGCGGTATATGAATATTTTCTTGAACTCGTCGGCGGTGTACTCGAATTTGTCCAGAAGTCCGTCGCGCGAAAGTACGATCGAATACGGGTTTCCCGCCCGCAGGCTGCGAAGATTCAGAATTCTGCCTGCCGCCTCGTTCACGGCCTGAACCACTGTTGACGGAACGCCATGGCGCGAAAGCAGAACGCCAAATGTTTCGCCCTGACGCAGCACGCCTTCCACGGCGGATGCCGCCTGCGAGGCCATGCCAGGCGCATGGGTTGCCACAAGCAGTCCGGCGGCGGCATCGGTTTTCGCGGAAAACAAGCCTCCCTGAAAAGCCGCCGCAACCAGAATCGCCATGCCGAAGAATATGGAGAGGAACGCCGCCTGTCTGTTGTCGGACATGTCGGTTAAAATACCGGCCACGGAGGCCGGGTGTCAAGAAAAAAACACCCGCTTACAGTAAAATGTGACATTCCGGCATGAAAACCATTGCTGTTGAAGACCTTTGGACGGGTCAATTCATCCGAACCCTTGCCATCACATACGAGGGCCGCGACGGCGCGATTCACACATGGGAGGCGTTTCAGCGCCCGAACATAGGCGGCATAGTGGTTCTGGTCCCGGTGAAGGCCGACGGAACGCTCATCCTGATAAGGCAGTTCCGGCCTCCGGTTGGGCAGGCGGTGATCGAGCTTCCCGCCGGGCTGGTGGATATTGGAGAAACACCGCTTGAGTGCGCGGCGCGGGAGCTTGTGGAGGAAACCGGATACCGGGCCGGCAGGATCGAGCATCTGATATCCGGGCCAACGGTTCCGGCGATATCCCGTGAAAGCATCGATGTCTATCTGGCGCTGAAGCTGGAGTTTGCAGGCAAAAACGGCGGCGATGCGAACGAGGACATCGAAACCATCGAGATCCCGTTCGACAGCGCTGTGGACTTTCTCATCGGCGAATCCGCGGCAGGCAGGCTTGTCGATCTGAAGGTGTTCGGCCTGCTCGAAATTGCTCGGCGCAAACTTGCGGAAAAGTCCTGAATCCGAGCGAGTAACCGCCAACATCGCCTTCACCGTGTCGCCGGGCGAGGGAGGGCAGCGGCTCGACCGCTTTCTGACACTGAAGATGCGCGGGCTTTCGCGCTCACGCGTCACTTCATTCATTAAAAACGACCTTCGCATGGAAAGCTCCGATGCCGCGCTCAAACCGTCGCGCATCGTCAGGGCCGACGAAACATATGTCCTGCGATACGAAAAAACAGTGAAAACCGAGCCGGATTTTCCGCTTTCGATACTGTTCGAGGACGAAAACCTGCTGATAATCGACAAGCCGCCCGGCCAGCTCGTTCACCCGACGCGCACATCGGTGAAAAACACGCTGATAGACCGCGTTCGGGAACATGCCGGCGGCGCGCCGTGCCTGGCTCACCGCCTCGACCGCGAAACAAGCGGAATTCTGGTGATCGCGAAAAACTCCGAAGCCGCCCGACTGATGGGAAACATGTTCAAGGCCCACAAGGTGCGGAAAACCTACCGGGCGATTGTTTTCGGCGATATGGACGAGGATTCCGGCGTGATCGACATGCCGATCGGGCGCGACACGCGCTCCGCCGTCGCCGTGAAGCAGATGGCCGGCAAAGCGGGGTTCGCGCAGGCGGTCACGCGGTTCGAGGCGGAGTCGCGCTTTGGCGGCTTCACACTGGCGCGGCTGATGCCCGAAACTGGCCGACTGCACCAGATACGCGTTCACATGGCGCATATCGGTCATCCGCTGGTGGGCGATAAAATCTACGGCCCGGACGAACGGCTCTATCTTGAATTCATCGAAAACGGATTCACGCCCCGCCATCTGGACATCCTGCTGATGGATCGCCACGCCCTGCACGCCTCCGAAATAGAGTTCGTTCACCCTGTCACCGGAGCGCAAGTTTCTGTCGGTTCGCCGCTTCCGCCGGATATGGCCGAATTCATGACAAGGCATTCCGGCTGCCCGATTGCGAGTATTTCATTGAAAATATCCAAAAACGCGAGCATTTAGCCGAAAACAGAAATTATTCGCGTCATCATGTCCGGATATGTCTGCCGGGGGGCTTGCCAAGCGGCGTCAGTTTCCTTAGAATTGTTAGCACTCAACGTTACAGAGTGCTAACAAGCATCAACAACCATGATTAATACTGAAAGGAGTAAGTACGAATGGAATTCAAGCCATTGAAGGACAGGGTGTTCGTGAAGTATTCGGAGAGCGAGGAGAAGACTGCCGGAGGGCTTATCATCCCGGATGCCGCCAAGGAGAAGCCGCAGCGCGGCACGGTCGAGGCGGTAGGCGGCGATGTCAAGGAGATCAAGAAGGGCGACGTTGTTCTTTTTGACCGCTATTCCGGTTCGAAGATCAAGCTCGACAACGTCGAGTTCCTGATCATCAAGGAAGAAGACATCCTCGGCATCCTGAGCTAATCAACATTATTAAGGAGGAATGATACATGGCAAAACAGCTTAAATTCGATGAAGAAGCAAGAAGGGCTATCCTCGAAGGCGTGACGGTTCTCACCAACGCCGTGAAGGCCACGCTCGGCCCGAAGGGCCACAATGTGGTTCTGGACAAGAAGTACGGCGCGCCGACGATCACCAAGGACGGCGTTACCGTTGCCAAGGACATAGAGCTTGAAGACCCGTACGAGAACATGGGAGCGCAGCTTGTGCGCGAGGTTGCAAGCAAGACCTCCGATGTTGCCGGCGACGGAACCACCACCGCCACAGTGCTTGCCCACGCGATCTATCGCGAGGGCATGAAGAATGTCGTGGCCGGATCGAACTCTATGGATCTGAAGCGCGGCATCGAGGCGGGAGTCGAGGCTGTCGTGAACGAGCTGAAGAACATGAGCCGCCATGTTGCCGATAAGAAAGAAATCGCCCAGGTCGGCGCAATTTCGGCCAACAACGACAAGGCCATAGGCGATCTTATTGCCGACGCCATGGACAAAGTGGGCAAAGACGGCGTCATTACAGTGGAAGAGGCCAAGAGCATGGCCACCACGCTGGATGTCGTCGAGGGAATGCAGTTCGATCGCGGCTACATCTCGCCGTATTTCGTCACCGACGCGGAGCGCATGGAGTGCAACATCGACAACGCGCTCATTCTCATCAACGAAAAGAAAATCTCCAGCATGAAGGACATGCTTCCGATTCTCGAGCAGACCGCCAAGATGGGCCGGCCGCTTCTGATCATCGCCGAGGACATCGAGGGCGAGGCCCTTGCCACGCTCGTGGTGAACAAGCTTCGCGGCACGCTCAATGTCTGCGCCGTGAAGGCTCCCGGCTTCGGCGACCGCAGGAAGGCGATGCTCGAAGACATCGCGATTCTCACCGGCGGAACCGTCATTTCCGAAGACCTCGGCGTGAAGCTCGAAAACATCACGCTTAGCGATCTCGGCCATGCCAAGAAGGTGAACATCAGCAAGGAAAACACCACCATCGTTGAAGGCGCGGGAGCTGCCGACAAGATCAAGGGCCGCGTCGCCCAGATCAAGGCGCAGATTCAGGAGACCTCGTCCGATTACGACCGTGAAAAACTTCAGGAGCGTCTTGCCAAGCTCGTTGGCGGCGTTGCCGTCATCAACGTGGGCGCGGCCACGGAAACCGAGATGAAGGAGAAAAAGGCCCGCGTCGAGGACGCGCTTCACGCAACCCGCGCGGCGGTCGAGGAAGGCATCGTTCCGGGCGGCGGCGTTGCGCTCATCCGCGCGCGCAAGGTTCTGGACGCTCTTGGCTTCGACGACGACCGCAAGATCGGCGTCAACATTCTCAGGAAGGCGCTCGAAGAGCCGCTTCGCCAGATCGTTAACAACGCCGGTGTCGAGGGTTCAATCGTGCTCGACAAGATTCTCGCCGAGACCTCCAACGCCAACTACGGTTTCGACGCGCAGAGCGAAACATACGTTGACATGGTTCAGGCCGGAATCATCGACCCCACGAAGGTTACGCGCAGCGCGCTTCAGAACGCGGCTTCGGTTGCCTCGCTGATGCTCACCACTGCGGTGATGATCACCGACCTGCCGGAGAAGAACGCAGGCCCGGCCATGCCTCCGGGCGGCGGAATGGGCGGCATGGGCGGCGGAATGTACTAGGCCGCGCCAGGATTTACACGCATTACACGAAAAGCGGGCCGGAGACGGCCCGCTTTTATTATTTCAAACGGATCGGCGGCAATGCGTGATACCGACTTTCCGGTTTCATATGATATTCCCCCGTCAATAGTGGTATAATCTGGCTTCTTTTTTAAAATCCAACAACTTCTGGAAATACGGAATGCAGGAAGAACAGCCTACAAGCGAGATCAAACAGCCAATAAGCATCGATCAGGAGATGCGCACATCGTACCTCGACTACGCCATGAGCGTGATCGTGGGCAGGGCGCTTCCCGACGTGCGCGACGGATTGAAACCGGTTCAGCGCCGCATCCTCTACGCAATGTTCCGCGAGGGGCTTTTAAGCAACAAGAAATACTCCAAATGCGCCGGCGTGGTGGGCGAGGTGCTGAAGAAATATCATCCGCACGGCGATTCGGCGGTTTACGACGCGCTTGTCCGCATGGCGCAGGACTTCAACATGCGATACCGCCTGGTTGACGGACAGGGCAACTTCGGATCGATCGACGGCGATCCTCCTGCCGCGTACCGATACACCGAGGCGCGGCTCCAGAAGCTGGCGGAGGAGATGCTGGCCGACATAGACAAGGAAACCGTTCCGTTCGGCCCGAACTTCGACGAACAGACCGAGGAGCCGCTGGTTCTTCCCACGCGAGTTCCGGAGCTTCTGATAAACGGTTCATCCGGCATCGCGGTCGGCATGGCAACCAACATTCCGCCGCACAACCTTGGCGAGGTCGTGGACGGCCTCATAATGATGATCGAAAACCCGGAAGTCACTATTCAGGAGCTGATGGGCGTGATCAAAGGCCCGGATTTCCCGACAGCCGGAGTGATTCACGGAACGCGCGGAATTGTTGATGCCTACATGCACGGGCGCGGGCTTGTTCGCGTGCGCGGGCGGGCCGACATAGAGACAGCCGAGCACGGCAACCGCGAGACGATCATCATCAACGATCTGCCGTATCAGGTGAACAAGGCGAAGCTTGTGGAAAAAATCGCCGAACTGATGAAGGAAAAGCGCATCGAGGGCATCTCCGACATGCGCGACGAATCCAACAAGCAGGGGATACGCATCGTTATCGAACTCAAGCGCGGCGAGATGGGGCAGGTGGTGCTGAACCAGCTCTACCAGCATACCGCCCTTCAGTCCACCTTCGGCATAAACATGGTTGCGCTTGTGAACAACCAGCCGCGCGTGCTGAACCTGAAAAAGATTCTCCGCCACTTCCTGAACCACCGCCACGATGTGGTGGTCAACCGCACGCGGTTCGAGCTTCGCAAGGCCGAGGAGCGTGCCCACATACTGGAAGGGCTGAAGATTGCGCTCGATCATCTCGATGAGGTTATCGCGCTCATAAGGGCGTCCGAAAATCCGGAGGCGGCGCTTTCCGGGCTGATGGGGAAATTCGGGCTTTCGAAGCTTCAGGGGCAGGCGATTCTTGAGATGCGCCTCCAGCGCCTCACCGGCCTCGAGCGTGGCAAGATCGTGAGCGAACACGAGGAGATCATCAAAACCATCGCGGAGCTGAAGGGCATTCTGGCAAGCGACGAGCGCATCTACGCGATAATTCGTGGAGAACTGATTGAGATCGGAGCGAAATTCGCCGATCCGCGCAAGACCGAGATCACCGAATCGGAAGCCGACATCTCGCTTGAAGACCTGATCACCGAGGAGCAGGTTGTTGTCACCATCTCGCAGCACGGCTACATAAAGCGCAATTCGATCTCCGAATTCCGCAGCCAGCGGCGCGGAGGCAAGGGCATGATCGGCATGACCACGAAGGAAGAAGACCTCGTGAAGATGCTGTTCGTCTGCTCAACGCACGATTACATGCTTTTTTTCACCACAAGAGGCCGCCTCTTCCGCGAGAAGGTCTACCAGATTCCGGAAGGCGCGCGCGCGACCAAGGGCAAGGCGGTTGTAAACCTGCTGATGCTGGAAGCCGACGAGCTGGTGAGCACGTTCCTGAACATCAGGGAGTTCGCCGAGGGATCGTTCCTCACGCTGATAACCAAAAACGGCGTAATAAAGCGCACACCGCTTTCCGATTACAAGAACGTGCGGGCGCGCGGCATCTTCGCGATAAACCTCGACGAGGGCGACAGCCTTGTCGCGGCGCGCATCACCGACGGGACAAAGGATATTGTCGTCACCACCAGGGACGGGCTGTCGGCCCGGTTTCCGGAGTCGGAGGCTCGTTCGATCGGGCGCACGGCGCGAGGCGTGAAAGCGATAGAACTTCTTAACGCCGACGAGGTTGTATCAGCCGACGCGGTGGACGCCGACGGAACCATCCTCACCATCACCGAGCAGGGATACGGCAAACGCACTCCCGTTTCGGAGCATCCGGTTCATCACCGCGGCGGCAAGGGCGTTATCACGATAAAAACGTCAGAGCGAAACGGCAAGGTGGTTCGCGCGCTTCAGGTTGACGAGGGCGACGAGATAATGGTGATCGCCCACAGCGGCAAGATGATCCGCACCCGCGCGGCGGATGTATCCGTCATGAGCCGCAATACGCAGGGTGTGCGAATCATGGATCTCGATGACGACGACCGCGTGGTGAGCGTGGACGGATTCGCCGAGGTTGAGTTTTCCGCAGCCACTGACGACACGGGAGGCGTTGAAGACGATGCTTGATATACGTTTTGTGCGCGAGAACATGCCGGCTGTGCGCGAGGCCATGCGAAACAGGCGGGCGGATGAGTCGATACTTGAGGGCATCGAGCAGCTTGAAGCCGAGCGCCGCCGCCTGATTGCGGAAACCGACGAGCTTCGAAGCCGCCGCAACACACTCTCGAAGGAAGTGGGCAAGCGCAAGGCCGCCGGAGAATCCGGCGAGGCTTTGATGGCCGAGGTTCGCGGATTCGGCGACAGGCTTTCGGCGCTCGAAGGCGAGCTTGCCGATGTCGAGACGAGAGTCCGCGACGTGCTTTTAATGGTTCCGAACATCCCGCATGAATCCGTCCCGGTTGGAGCCGATGAAAACGACAACGTGGAAATTCGCCGATGGGGCGCTCCGCGCGAGTTTTCATTCGAGCCGAAGAACCACTGGGATATCGGCGAGGAGCTTGGCATACTGGACTTCGAGCGCGCGGTGAAAATCGCGGGCGCGCGGTTTGCGCTATATAAAGGATTAGGCGCACGGCTTGAGCGGGCAATACTGAATTTCATGCTCGACGTTCACACGGGCGAGCACGGCTACACCGAGATATTTCCCCCGATAATGGTGAATTCCGCCTCCATGACCGGCACGGGGCAGCTTCCCAAGTTCCGCGAAGACCTGTTTAAAATCGAGAATTCCGACTATTTTCTCATTCCGACGGCGGAAGTTCCTGTCACGAACATCCACCGCGACGAGATTCTGGAGGAAAAAGACCTGCCGGTCTGCTACACCGCGTACACCCCTTGCTTCCGGGCCGAGGCCGGTTCGCACGGGAAGGACACGCGCGGGCTGATCCGCCAGCACCAGTTCAACAAGGTGGAACTGGTGAAGTTCACCACGCCGGAAAACTCCAGCGACGAGCATGAAAAACTTACAGCCGATGCGGAGGTTATCTTGCAGCGATTGGGCCTGCCATACCGGGTGATAGTTCTCTGCACCGGCGACATGGGCTTTTCGTCGGCAAAGACATACGACATCGAGGTATGGCTTCCGGGACAGGGCCGCTACCGCGAGATATCTTCGTGCTCGAACTTCGGGGATTATCAGGCGCGGCGCGCCGGAATCCGCTATCGCCCGGAAGGCAAGAAGAAGAACGAACTGGTGCACACATTGAACGGGTCGGGCCTTGCGGTTGGCCGCACGATGGTTGCGATACTGGAGAATTACCAGCAGGAAGACGGTTCTGTTATAATACCCGACGCGTTGCGTTCCTACATGGGAACGGAGAGAATCGCGGCAGGCTGATTGCTTTTTGAAATGCCTTATTGTTATTTGAAATGGAGGAGTGGCCGAGCGGCTTAAGGCGGCGGTCTTGAAAACCGTAGTGGGGGCAACTTCACCGTGGGTTCGAATCCTACCTCCTCCGCCATGATTTACATGCCAAGGCACGCGAGACGGATTTTACATCGCGCGCCAAGGCACGCGAGACAGATTTTACATCGCGCGCCAAGGCACGCGAGACAGATTTTACATCGCGCGCCAAGGTACGCGAGACCAAACGCTAATTGGTCATTTGTTGTATAATGACTTTCGCCTGTGTTTGACGGCTGTTATCCGGAGAGGTGGCCGAGTCGGCTGAAGGCAACGGTTTGCTAAACCGTCGTAGGGTTAACACCTTACCCAGGGTTCGAATCCCTGCCTCTCCGCCATTAGAGTTTTTACCATGCGCCCTTGGCTCAGCTGGATAGAGCAACGGACTACGAATCCGTAGGTCGGGGGTTCGACTCCCTCAGGGCGTACCATTCATGAAAAGGGGCTGCGGAATATCCGCAGCCCCTTTTTGTCATTAATCACCCCTTTCTATCTATTTTCCCCTCTGGGGACGAGGCGCACACGCCGCTCTTGCGAAGTCATGTTCGGAAGCCACAACAGCGGGATGAAAGCCATCATGACTGTCGCGCCGCCTCCCCGTGCCCGTATCGTCCGGCTGCGCGCTCATCTTCGATGTTGAAGATGCTTATCTGCAAGGTCAGATCTTCCGACAGTTTAACCAGCGTATCCACGCGCTCACCCAGCGATTCCACCTTGAACCGGGTGTCATGTCCTGTTGATGCGATCACCTCAGCGCTTTCGGCAATCTTGCCCGACGCCGATGACTGCTCAACGGTGGATGTTGCAATGCCGGCGGCAAGAGCCTTCGCCTCGTTAACGGCGTTTCTAATATGCTGGAAATGCGTCTCGATCTCATCCGTTCGCGCAATACCCTCTTTTGTCTTGTCGCCGCTTCTGGTCATGTCGGCAATCGAAGGGGCTATCTTATGCCTGATACCTCCGATCATCTCCGCGATTTCACGTGTGGCCTGCGCGGTACTCTCAGCCAGTTTGCGCACTTCCTCGGCCACAACGGCGAAGCCCCTTCCGTACTCTCCGGCGCGCGCGGCCTCGATGGCGGCATTGAGTGCAAGCATGTTGGTCTGATCCGCAATCTGCTCGATCATCACTATGGCCGTGCCGATACGCTCCGAATCCGTGGCAAGTTCAGACACCCTTTTGGCGGCGGCGTTGACGGACGCGGAAACGTCGCGCATGGCGGCGGCAAGCTGCCGTACTATGACATCGCCATCGTCGACCGCCGCGGCCACATCAGACACCCGCGCAGCGGAATCCTCGGCGCTTTTGGCTATCACGTCCGTCGATGCCGACATCTCTTCAATGGCGGCGGCAATGCGTGTTGTCTGGTCATCCAGCTTCTTCATGGAATCCATGATGCTTTCCGTCACGCGGTTTACCTCGTGCGAGTTGTCTGAAACAGTGCCGCTCATATCGGCAACAGCCCGAACGCTGCCGCGAAGCGTGGCCATCAGCCCGTTGAAGCCATCAACCAGGAAACGCAGTTCGCCGCTCGACCCCAAAGGATCGATGCTGACAGTCAGATCCTGTCTTGTGGCCCGGTGCAGCCCCTCGGTGAATCGCGAAAGCGGACCGACTATCTTGCGGTTCACAAAAAAGCCGATAATAACGCCGAAGGCCAGCGCGCAGAGGCATACCACAACCATCACGAACTTGATCCTGCCGCCCATGCGCGCCGAGTCCTCGGCTGTTCGCATCGCCTCGTCCATGCCGGACATCGACTCCTTGAGCGACGCCATGGATTTCGTCGCCTTACCTATGGCGGCGGGAACCTCGGACAGGCTTTTGTCAACATTATTGATCGCGGTGGTAAGCCCTGAAGCCAGTTCGCCGATCTTGCCGCTGGATGTGACAGCCAGGGTAACAGCACTGCCCACCGTCCCGCTCGCCTCCTTAACGCCTTTAACCGCGCCCTTTGCCGATGAATCGGATGCGGCCGCCATGGCAAGCGCCTTGCTGTTACGGGCATCGGCTATTTTCCATGCGCGATCCCGGAGGTCGGACGCAGCCTTCAGAATTTTTTCGCCATAGCTTACGAGGCTAGTCTTAAGCTCGCCAATCTGAGTGGTGCTTGTGGTCTGGCCGAGGTCGCCTATGTAGCGCTTATAACGCTTGAGGTTGAACTGGATTGTTTTTACCAGCTCTTTTTCGGCTTCGACCGACTGCATCGTATTGAGGATGGCTGTTATCCCCGCAATATGTTCATCGACCTCCGCTATGTCGGCAAGTACGCCGTCAACGTTTTTTGTGTATTCGTTCAGGTAGTTGAAGAAGCCGATGTATGAATTGAGCATGTGATTGTTCAGTTCCTCGGCATTCCTGATAAGGGACTGGATATCCACGGCAGTGACCTGTATTTCGGTGAATATCACGCTGCTGGAATCGCCAATGTTCTTTAGAGCGCCCGCCTGCGCGCCGAAGACCTTCTCTATTGTCTTCAGGCTGTCGCCGATTTTCGCCGTGGATTCCTTGCTCTGCTCAAGATCGCCCTTCATGGCGCGAAGCTGCTGAAACTGCGTCTCGCTCTGCTTCAGGAGCGCAACAGTGCTTTCCAGGGCGCTCATCTCCTTCATCGAGCGCTGCATGTCGTCCTGGATCCTGCTCATGCCTTCGTTGACATCGACAAGACTGCGCATCATTCCGTTCACGCTCACGAACGCTATCCCTCCAAGCGCGAGGAGTAAAATAATAAGAATGACGTATCCCGCATTAATCTTAAACGCAATGCTTTCCCGGTTCATGGCGGTTCTGCTCCTTGCTTCTGTGCTTCCAAACCATTTGAAGTGGCCGCCCGAACCCGGCGGGCCGGGCGGATACCACTGGCAAAACGCGGGCGGCTATTTATCGAAAACGGCCTTAATAAGGCCCGATCCGGCATGGAAATGGTCGCTTGCGTGATCGAACGCGGCAAGCGCCATTTCGAAGCCCTTCGCCACATCAAACACCGTATCCGTGTCCGGATGTCCGGTGTCGAGCTTCCGTCCGATTTCGAGCGTCCAGTAGCCGTCGGCCCATACGCCCTTGGCCTTCACGTCGGCGGCGTCGGGATTATCCGGCACAAAAGGGACATACTGCGGCACAACGTCGCCCTGGTACACGAACGGATCTATCTTGTTGGTCTTGTATGGGGCCACTCCTCCGTCATCCGGACGCAGGAGGTAAACGGTTGTTCCGTCAACCGCGTAATGTGTCGAGAACGCGCCCTTGGGCTCCGACTTCGAGTATACGTCGGTTTTGTCGTGAATTATTCCCGCTCCGTTGGTTCGAGCCGCCTTCCACTGCCATACGTCGGACGTGCTGTCCGCCGGATCGACCATGCAGGTCACGAAATCGCCCTTGATGGGAAAATGCATCGCAAGGCGATCCTCTGCTTCCTTGCCGGCCTTGTACTCTCCGGCGTCCTTTGTTCCCTCCCACTTCCACGGTTTGTGCTGATCGTCCTTTGTGGCATCCTTCCAGCGCGCCAGAAAGAATATGCTGTCGCCCGTATACGCGGCCTTCAATTCAACCTCGGAAACGGTTGTGTAGTCCGTAGATGACCAGTGCTTTGCGTACTTCCCCTTCTGCTTCTCCTTGTTGATCTGGACGATGGCCTCCGGCACGCGGTCGACCTTGACAGTCAGTGCCGGTATGCCTTTCCAGACATCCTCGGCAACGCCGTCCACCGTCGGGGCGGCAGCCAATTTCTTCACATGAAGGGTGTCCGCCGCCTGAGATACGGTGCCAAACACAAAAATAGCTGAAGCGGCTACGGCTGCTGATACAAATTTTTTCATTACATTCCTCCTTGAGCGCCATATGGTTAGGTCGGCGCAATTAATTGGCGGGCTCGGCGTCCGCGTTTATGCCTTGATATCGATTCGCCCCTTCGCAGGCGGAGGCGGCATGTTCTCCCGTGCCTGCTGTTTTCCCTTCTCCTTGCGCTCGCGCCTGCGCTTGTCCTCTTCCTTCTTAATTTCCGGAAGCCTGGGAACGCCCGCAACCGGCTTGAATGAAATATCGACCATGGCCCTAGACCTCCATGAACCTCAGCTTCTCGGTGACGAAAGTCTCTCTGAAGTCGTCAACGAACCTGAACATCTCGTCTTCGGCAATGTCGATTGTGATGCCGTCGAGCGCATCGACAACCGGCTGCGCGCCTCCAACGCCAAGATAGATGCATATGCGGTCTGCCGCATTCACCAGTTCGCAAAGCGGACGATGCCCTCCCGCCGCTTCCGGAACCTCATCCGGCAAGTGGTGGTAGCCTATTGCCGCGATAAGCGACGGCGATAATTTCCACTTCCGCGCAAGCAGCTTTCCCACGTCGCAGTGGTTGAAGCCAAGCTCCTCGGTCTCGACCTCGAAGCTTTTGACGTTGTCGGCGTACACCGACTCCACTATCCGCGCATAGCGCTCCGGCATCTTGTCGTTTATCACAATCTTGCCTATGTCGTGCAGAAGCCCGGCCGTGGATGCTTCATCCCTCCTCAGCCCCAGCTTGTGCGCGAGCATTCCGGCGGCCATCGACACTCCAAGCGAATGCTCCCAGGACATCTTCTCGAACAGCCCGAAATGACGGTACACCTGCCTGACCGACGCCGCCAGAACCATGCTCTTCATCGTGTCGAAACCCATCATCATGATTGCGGCCTCAACGGAATCGATGTTACCCCGCCCGCCGTACATGGGCGAGTTGGCTATTCGCAGCAGACGAGACACTACAGCGGGATCGCCGCTTATTACCTTCCGCACATCATCGATGGAACACGCGGGAGAGCCGACAAGCTGCATCACCCTGGCCGCGACCATCGGTATCGCGGGCAGATCCAGCGTGTTGAGAATAATGCTCTCAAGAGCGTCTTCGGTCATGCCGGTTTCCATTCCCCCGCGCCCCTAATGATCGTTTCCCGCCGAACCGCTCCTGGGCGGCGACAGATCCACGGCGCGCGACGCGCCAAGTCTTTGATCGAGAAGGATAATGCTGACCCTGCGGTTGCGCGGATCGATCGGAACGTCGGGAATCACGTTCTCGGTGTCGGCGTATCCGGCCACGCGGGAGATGCGTTTCGCGTCGACGCCCTGCTGAACAAGAAGCTTTCTGGCCGCGTTGGCGCGATCCGCGGAAAGCTCCCAGTTTGAGTAGCTGCTTTTTGCGTTCTGCGAGCCGTAGGCGTCGGTATGGCCCTCCACCACTATCTTGTTCGGCAGATCGGATATGCTGGTGGCGATTATTCCCAAGATATCCTTCGTTATCGGACGTGGAAGCGCGCTGCCAAGCTCGAACATCGATCGCCCTTCGCCGTCCATCAGCTGAATCCTTATGCCGCCCTCCACCCTGTCGATAATAATCTGCCTGCTCAACTCCTCGCCAAGTTTTGCCTTTACCGTAACCTGAATGTCCTTCACCGCCTTCTCGGCCTTGACCGTTGAAGGATCGTAAACCCCGACCTTCGAGCCGCCGGTCTGCCCCCTTGCGCCCGATGACGGATCGGAGGTTTCGCGCTTTTGCTCCATGACGTCCATCGAAGGCGCGCTTGCGCTCATCATCGATGTGCCGCCTTTCTCGAATATGCTGAAGGTTTTATAGTATTGGGCAAGCCGCACCCGCTGTTCCTGAGAACTCATGTTGAGAAGCCACATCAGCAGGAAAAACGCCATCATGGCTGTAACGAAGTCGGCGTAGGCCACCTTCCATGCGCCGCCGTGATGGCCGCCATGCCCCTTCTTGACCTTCTTGATGATTATCGGCTGCTTCTTCGCGCTCATGATTATTTGGCCCTCAAAGCGGCGTCCATTTCCTCGAATTTCGGACGCTCGCCGGAAGGAACCGCCCGCCGCCCGAACTCCACCGCTATCTGCGGCGCGCTTCCGCCCACGAAGGCCACAAGCGCCACCTTGATAACATCGTAGGAAACCGCCTCGTCGTTCACCTTAAAAGCCAGGTTCGTGGCTATCGGCCCGATAAAGCCGTAGGAGAGAAGCACGCCCAGAAATGTTCCCACAAGAGCCGCGCCGATGCTGTGGCCCAAAACCGCGGGCGGCTCCGAAATCTTGCCCATGGTGATGACCACGCCGAGCACGGCGGCAACGATACCCAGGGCAGGCATTCCGTCGGCAACCCTTGAGATCGCCTCGGACGGAATCATCGCCTCCTTGTGATGGCCTTCTATCTCGACATCCATCACCGCCTCAAGCTCATGCGGCGAGATATTGGTTGTCATAATGACGCGCAGGTTGTCGCAGAGAAACGATACGGCATGATGATTCTTCAGAAAATTGGGGGACGCCCCGAACAGCGGGCTGTCCTTCGGGTTTTCCACGTCCTGCTCTATCGAGACAAGCCCTTCCTTTCGGATCTTCGAGAATATCCTGTTCAGCAGCACCAGAAGTTCGAGGAAGGAATCCTTGCCCGGCGAGCCTCCGAATATCTTGCCTATGCTTCCGACAGTCATGCCGACAACCTTCTTGGGCGACGCGATCAGAAACGCGCCCGCAGCGGCGCCTACAATTATCAGCAGTTCGATGGGCTGAAAAAGCACATGAAGATTGCCTTTCTCCAGCACGTAGCCGCCCACCACCGCCACGAAAACCACCACAATTCCTATGATCGCGAACATTTCCTACCCCTGCCCGCCTTCCCGCCTGTTGCGGATATGCTCCCGCTGCCGGTTGAAAATGTAGCCAACTATCTCGTCGCGGATGTCGTCGTCCATGGCGATGAATCTGGCGGCAACCATGTGTCTGCCGTCCGGCCGCGGCTCGCTCGCAACCCATGCGACTTCACCGAAAGCGTCCACCGCCATTGGCGGAACTCCGGGAAGGATCATCTTCAGCTCAACGATGTCGCCGACGGCGGGCCTGATCTCCATGGCGAACCTCATGCCGCAGGCGCTTACGTTCACGCGGCGGTTCCTGATTTTTCCCGACCCGCCCTTCTCCGTTATCAACGCGTTTATCAGCAGATCGAGTTTCGCATTGACCGCAATCAGATACTTCAGGATGGCGGCCTCTCCGGTTTCTATCGCCTGCAACTCCGGACGCTCCTCAACCGGCATCACCGTTATGCGCGAACGCACCTCAGCCCCCAGCTCCCGCGGGATTACCGCAACCTCAACAGGCATCGTGTCGTCAATCCGCACGAACTCGCGCCTGTCGGCAATGTTTTCGTTATTCTTCGAATTCATACCGTATTGCGCCCCCTACATCGAGAACGCGCCGTCCTTGCCGAATACCTTCTCCAGGTCGAGCAGAATCAGCAGGCGGTCTTCAAGGCGTCCCACAGCGCTGATATACTCGGTGTCCATGCCGCCCTCCATTATGGGCGGCGGCGGCTCGATGTGATCCTCGTTCAGCCGGAGCACCTCCGATACGCTGTCTACAAGAAGCCCCACAGTGGTGTTGTTGAGCGTTACCACGACAATGCGGGTGTCCTTGCTGTTGTCGGCCGACGGCTGGTGAAACCTGCGCCGCAGATTGACCACCGGAATGACCTTTCCGCGCAGATTGATCACGCCCTCCATGTAAGGCGGCATTTTGGGGACAAGAGTTATCTCGACCATTCGAATGATCTCCTGCACCTTCAAAATATCAACCGCGAATTCCTCTTCCTCAAGCTTGAATGTGACCAGTTGTCGTTCCATGACACTTCCTCCGTTTATCTCCTGTTCCGGCGCTCCGAATCAGGCTCTGGCCGGCCTTGCTCCGCCATGCTTCCTGCCGCGTCCGGTCGAAGAGCCGGATGCTTCCGTAAGCCTGAACCATTCGGCGGTTCGCCTAAGCTCGGAAGTCATCCGGGCCAAATCCTCGGCAGCGCTCCTGATCTGCTCGCTTGCGCTTTCGGCGGTCTTGGTGACGCCGGAAATCTTCTCCATGCCGGCCGACACCTCCTCGGCGGCCGCCGACTGCTCCTCGGCGGCGGTGGCGATGCGCTGAACCATGTCCATTCCCCTGTCCGAGCTTTCAACCACATGCTCCATGGCTCTCTTTGCCTGCTCGGCAAGCCGCACCCCATCGGCAACCTCTTCCTTGCCCGACTCCATGCTGGAGACCGAACGGGCCGTTTCGCGCTGAATCTTTTCGATCATTCCGGCTATTTCCTTGGTGGCCTTGCCGGTTCGTTCGGCCAGCTTCCGCACCTCGTCGGCCACAACGGCGAAGCCTCGCCCCTGTTCTCCCGCACGCGCCGCCTCGATGGCCGCGTTAAGCGCCAGAAGGTTGGTCTGCTCGGCGATGTCGTCGATCACGTTTATGATGTTGCCTATCTCCTGGCTGCTGTTGCCAAGCTCGCGTATGATCGAGGCAAGCTCGCTCACGGTGTTGGATATGCTCGTCATGCCCGACACTGTCTGCTCCACGCTGGACTTGCCGTCCGACGCCACCTTGCTCGATTCCTTGGCTGCGTCCGCCGCCTCGGCGGCGTTTCTGGCCACGTCCATGATAGTCTGCGACATCTCGGTCATTGCCGTGGCCGCCTGCTCCGTCTGGGCCGTCTGCTCGCTTGCGCCGCGCGACAGATCGGCCGTGGTCGCGGACAGCCGCTCGGTGCTTGCCGCAAGCGAGGCGGTCGATGAGGAGATCTGTCCGGCTATGGAACGCAGGCTTTCCGCCATTTCGTCGAGCGCCGAGGCAAGTTCGCCAATCTCGTCATTCTGACTGATCTCCACCCGCGCCGAAAGATCGCCGGTGGAAAGCGCCTTCGCGAAATCGACGCACTTGCGCATGGGGGCCGCGATGAGGTTCGTGAAGAAGAAGGCGGATCCGGCGGCAAACGCGCACCCGATCAAAATTCCGGCAATCGCCTCAAAACGGTACGCGCCGTAGGCCAACTCGTTCTCCTTGTTTATCCTGTCCATGTCCTTGCGGGCCAGTTCCTCTATCTCTCCCAAATTTCCCGCAAGCTGGTCGGAGATGCCGATAATTTCCTTCATCTGCGACACAGCGTCACTCCCCACGCCTCCTCCAAGCTTGCGGTAGTAGGTTCCGACCATGTTTCTCAGCGAATTGTGGACGTCTCCCGACGCCCTCAGGATGGATCGCATCCGCTCGTTTTTCGTGGCGAATACCCGGCCCTCGTTGGTGTCGCCGCCGTTCATGGCCGCGTTTCTGAATATTTCGAACCGCTTTGCGGCATTTTCGAACTCGGTCAGGTGCGACTCGAACGAATGATCGGGATGCAGACGCGGGTTTTCGGCATGTATCATCATCCGCAGTACCGCGATTTCCGACTCTTTCATCGCAAGCTTCATCTCCATTGCGGCATCCTCAATGGGCGCGGCCTCGAGGAACTCTTCAACGTCGCCATGCATTTTGCCCGTACTCAATATCCCCATGGCTCCCACCGCAACAAGAACAAGCGCGATCACCCCGAAGCCAAGCACCAGCTTTTTCCAGATCGCCAAATCCTTAAGCATTGTAAAACCTCCTTATATCCCGCCCCTCGCGGGAATGCATATTGTCGTTCCTATCAAATCGGCAGAAGCGGCTTCCGACTTAACCTCACCCCCGGCCCCTCTCCTGAAGGAGAGGGGGGGAGGTCACACCGCGTTCACAATCTCTCCGGCAACCGTTTCGAGCGGCAGCACCTTGTCGGCCAGGCCGCCCTCCACAACCGCGCGCGGCATTCCGTATACAACGCATGACGGCTCGTCCTGCGCGAACATCTTGCCGCCGCTCTTCTTGATATCCCTCGCTCCGGCGCACCCGTCGTCGCCCATGCCGGTAAGCATCACTCCAAGCGCGCGGCCCGGATATATCTCCGCCGCCGTCCGCATCAGTTCGGTTACGGACGGCTTGTAGAGCGCCTCGCGCGGCTCGTCCGAAATTGTGACGCATGTGTCGATGCCGGATTTCCGCCGCACCTTCATATGCCTTCCGCCGGGCGCAACAAGCACCAGCCCCGGCTTTATCACGTCGCCTTCCCTCGCCTCGCGAACCGTAACGAAGCTAAGCCCGTTCAGCCGCTCGGCGAACGCTCCGGTAAACGCCGCTGGCATATGCTGGGCAATTACAACCCCAACCGGGAAATTGGCCGGAAGATGCGGTATGATCCGCTGAAGCGCCATCGGTCCGCCGGTGGAAGTGCCGATAACCACGATTCCCACGCGCCGCTCCCTTGTGTACGATTCGAATGACGCTCGCGGAACAACCGCCTGACGCTGCGCCGATGCTTCCGGAGCATGCGGCTGCGAATGATGCCCGGCGGGCCTTCTCATCACCCTCTTGCGCGCCAGAATCTTTATCTTCTCCACAAGATCCTGCTTGATTTTCAGGATGTTGACGGACATCTCCGCCAGATTCTTGGGAACGAAATCCAGCGCGCCAAGCTCCATGGCCGCAAGCGTCTCCCTTGCGCCGTCGGTTGTAAGCGAACTGACCATCACAACAGGGGTCGGGCGCTTGTCCATGATCTCGCGAAGCGCATCGAGGCCGTTCATGCGCGGCATCTCTATGTCGAGCGTGATCAGATCGGGCCGAAGCTCGATGGTTTTGTCCACGGCCTCGCGGCCATCCCGCGCGGTGTCGATGACAACAACGCCGGGATCACTCGTGATCATCTGCGTGATCGCCTTGCGCATAAAGGCCGAGTCGTCAACCACAAGAACGCGTACCGGATTCATCCCGATTACCCTGTCATGCCATAGCCGCCTGCATCATCTCGCGCAGAAGCACCGCAAGATCGACAATCAGCACAACGCGCCCGTCGCCCGTGATGGTTGCGCCCGCGATGCCCTCGCGCTCCGCGTTCAGGCCCTTCATGCTCTTTATCACTATCTCTTCCTTGCCGAGGAGCTTGTCCACCATTATCGCAAACTTCCGCTCTCCCATGGTCACTATCACCAGATAGACGTTCCCGTTTTTGCCGCCGGAAAGGCCCGTGGAGCCGATATCGAAAACCCTGGCAAGATCCACGACCGGCAGCACATGGCCGCGCATGGTTATCACCGGGCGGCCCTCGATGGTCTTGATGTCGGACCGCTTGAGCTTGAGCGTCTCGCTTACCGGCGAAAGAGGCAGCGCGTACATCTGCCCCCCCACGCCCACCATCAGCGACTGGACAATCGCAAGCGTCAGGGGAAGCGAAATGACAATACGCGTGCCGTGTCCTTTCACCGTGGATGCGGTCACATAGCCGTTCAGGCGCGCGATATAGGTCTTCACAACATCCATGCCCACGCCGCGGCCCGACAACTCGGTCTGCTGGGCAGCCGTCGAGAAACCGGCCATGAAGATGAAATCGAGCAGGTGTTTTTCATCCATTCTGGCTGCCTCGGCTTCCGACACCAGCCCCTTCTCGACGGCCTTCTGGCGAATTCTGTCCACGTTCATACCGCGCCCGTCGTCGTTGATCTCGATAAGGATATGATCGCCCTCCTGCGAGGCGCGCAGTTCTATCCTTCCCACGGCGGGCTTGCCTGCCGCCAGACGCTCCGCCGTGGATTCAAGGCCGTGATCCATGGAGTTGCGAACAAGATGCACCAGAGGATCGCCAAGCTGCTCTATAACCGTCTTGTCAAGCTCCGTGTCCTCGCCGAAGATCACAAGCTCGGCCTCCTTGCCCAGGCCGCGCGCAAGATCGCGCGCGATTCTGGGGAACTTGCTGAAAACCTTCCGCACCGGCTGCATTCTGGTTTTCATCACCGCAAGCTGAAGGTCTGTTGTCACAAGGCTGATGAAAGAGAGATTCTCCATCAGGGACTGAACTTCCAGATCGTCCGGATATTTCGATTCGAGCGAAGCGCTGATGTTCACGAGCCGGTTTCTTCCAAGCACCAGTTCGCCGACAAGATTCATCACCGAATCGAGACGCTTGACGTCAACACGTATGTTATGCGCTTCGGAATCGGCGGCCGGAGCCTGCGCCGCAGTCTTGGCCTGCGCCGCCGGGGCCTGCGCCGCAGCCGGAGGCGGAACCGGCGCTGCCGCCTTCTGGGCTTCAAGCGCCCTGCTTATAGCTTCCGGCGCAACGCCTTTTTGCTCTACAAGAATTTCGCCCAGCTTGCGTTCGCGCTCCTGCTCCTCGAGCGCGTCGTTCAGATCGTCCTTGCTTATCGCGCCATCCTTCACAAGCACTTCGCCGAGGCGGGGAGCCTGTATTTCGGGCGAGGCAGACACAGACGGCGGGGCCTCAACCGTCTGGACGATTGCGTCCATCATTACAGGCGGCACGTCCGACTCGGCGGCGACCTCGAGGGCGCGAAGCAGAAGCGCGATGTCCTCCTGTTTTCCGCTTCTGGTCTTCACATGGCCGATCAGGATTTTCAGCACGTCGACCGATTTCAGAATGATGTCGATGCGCTCGCGGGTGAAACTTATCTCGCCGTCCCGAACCTTCTTGAGCAGTGTTTCGCCCCTGTGCGCCACATCAACAACCTGCTGATAGCCGAGAAAACCGGCAGCGCCCTTGACCGTATGAACGGAGCGAAAGATGTCGTTCAGCATCTCCTGATCGCTGCCGCTGCTTTCGAGCGCCACGAATTTCTCGTCCAGCGCCTCGAGCACCTCCTCGGTTTCGGTCACGAAATCGTTTATGATCTCCTCCATCTCGTCAACCGGGCCCGACGGCGGAGCCGATGCTGGCGTTGCGGCGGCGGGTTCCGGCTGTGACGGCTCAGGCTGCGCTTTCGGGGCGGGGGGCGGCTCCGGCTGCGCCGGTTCGGGTTGTAGCGTAGGGGCGAACGGCCGTTCGCCCCTACCTTCGGGCTGACGTTCCTCAAGCACCGCCTCCAGATCCTTCAGAAGCGCATCGATGTCTTCCTTTTCGTTGTCGCGCGCCTTTACATGACCGATCAGAATTTTCAGCATATCGACAGCACGCAGGATCACGTCGGTGCGTTCGCGGGTGAATGATGCCTCGCCGTCGCGAATCTTCTTCAGCAGCGTTTCGGCGCGGTGCGCTACAGCTACAACCTGCTCGTAGCCCAGAAAACCGGCGGCGCCCTTGATGGTGTGGACGGAGCGGAAGATGTCGTTGATGAGATCGGGATCGCTTCCCCTGCTTTCGAGTTCGACGAACTTGCCGTCAAGCGCGTCAAGCACCTCCTCGGTCTCTGTAACGAAGTCGTTGATGATCTCTTCCATCTCGTCCGGCATGTTTTTTCAGCTCCTTCTTTTTGGGTGCGGCGAATTCGAATTCACGCAGGAGCACGGCGCGCCCTGTGCGGGCGCGATTCATAGCGCCCCTACTTTATCCCGTGCTTTTCCAGCACCTTGTCCATCTTCTCCTTCAGAATCTCGGCGGTGAACGGTTTCACGACATAGTTGCTCACACCCGCGCCTATCGCGGCCATAATGTTCTCCTTCTCCGCCTCAGCCGTGACCATGAGGAACGGGATGCCCTTCAGAGTGGGATCGTTGCGTACCGCCTTTAGAAGTTCCAGCCCGCTCATGTTCGGCATGTTCCAGTCGCTTATGATGAACTTGCAGGGTTTTTCCCTGAGCCTGGCAAGCGCCTGAACGCCGTCCTCGGCCTCGTCCACCTCGGTGTAGCCGATCTGCTTGAGGATGTTCTTCACAATCCTCCGCATCGTGGAGAAATCGTCCACGACAAGTATTCTCATCTTGAAGTCAGGCATTATGACCTCCGGCAAAAAACTGCTTGATTATTTCCTTCACGTGCGCGGCCACGGCGTCGCCCGTGACCGGCTTCACAAGATAGGCCGCCGCGCCGGCCGCCATGGCCTTCTGCCGCTCCACTTCGTCAGACTCGGTCGTGATCATCATGACCGGTATCTCGGCGTAATCCGGATTCGCCTTGAGGTTCTTTATAAGTTCTATCCCGTCCATGTTCGGCATGTTCAGGTCGGTCATTATCAGGCTCACCCGTTCGCGCGCCAGCTTTTCGAGCGCGTCGAACCCGTTTTCGGCCATCACCACCTCGAACCCCTTCTGTTTCACATACATGCCAAGAATCTTGCGGGTGGTAGAATCGTCGTCAACTATCATTATCTTTATCTTCATGGCCATTCCTAACCCTTCTGGTATACAACGGCCTTGTTGACCGCCACCGGCTTGAACGCCCTTGAAACCGCGTGCAGACTTTCGGAGGCTCCGACAAACAGGTAGCCGCCGGGATTCAGTGAATCGTAGAAGGATGACGCAAGCTTCTGCTTGGCCGGTGTGTCGAAATAAATCATCACGTTCCTGCAGAATATGAAGTCCATTCCGCGCACTCCCCTCATTTTCGCATCGTCGAAGAGGTTCATCTCCTCTATCTGTACCAGCCGTTTCACCTGTGGCGCAACGGTAAAGCCCCCGGATGTCTTGATGAAGTGCCTTTTCAGAAAATCCGGCGAGGTATTTCGCAACGCGTAGTCGCCGTAGACGGCCTTTCGCGCGCTTTCCACGGCGTCCCTGCTCAGATCGGTTCCCAAAATCCTGCCGTTTGCCCGTCCTCCGGAAGCATCGACCATGTACATGGCCAGCGTGTATGGCTCCTCACCGGTTGAGCATCCGGCGGACCAGATGTTTACCGAACCGCCGTTCCTGGCTTTCAGCACTTGAGGAAGAAGCGTCTTTGCGAATGCCTCCAGAAGAAGCGGCTCGCGAAAGAAACTCGTTTCGCGCGTGGTCACGAGGTTGAACAACTGCACATGCTCGCTTGCCGTGTCGTACTTGAGCAGATACAGGTAGTCCTCGAAGCTTCGGAGGTTCTTCTCCTGAAGCCTTTTCTGAAGACGGTTTTCTATCAGGTATTTCTTGGTGTCCTGAATGTAAATGCCGCATTTCTTGTATATCAGATCGCGTATCTGAAGAAACGTGTCGTTTGAAAGCCTTATCAGCTCGTCCATGGCGTCACTCTCCCGCCGCCATGATTTCGAGGGCGCGTTCCGCTTCCTCACGAACGCACGGGTCGGCGTCGTCGAGGCAGGCTCCTATATCGGAACGGTTCCCGAACCGCGCCAGATAGCGCAACGCCGCTATGCGCACCGGCCCTTCCTCCGACGGCTCCAGAAGCTTTCTCACGCCGGAGGCGGCCGAGGCTTCGCCGATATCGGACAACGCGTCCACGGCAAACATCCGCACCCACATATCCTTGTCCGACACACACCGCGCAAGCGCCTTCCGCGCCGCATCGTCGCCTATGAGGCCAAGCCCGCGAACCGCTGCCTTGCGCACTTCCGGATCGGAGCTTTTGGTCAGCCTGGCCAGCGTGGCGCCGGCATCCTCCGCTCCCGATGTTCCAAGCGACAGAACCGCCGCGATTCGCACCTTCGGATCGCTGTCCTTTATAAGATGGATCAGTTCGGCACCCCGCGCCGTGCGCGCCACGGCAAGTCTCACGCCAGGCCTCTTGCTTCTTGCCAGTGCGACAAGCGCTTCCGGGTCCAGCTCGGCAACAGCAGAAACCGCGTCATCGAGCACATCGGGGTAGTTCTCCTTTTTGACAAGCTCCAGCAGGGCGGGCACGGCCTTCTTGTCGCCGATGGCCCCAAGCGCCCGCGCCACCGAACGCCTCACATGACCGTCCTGATCGCGCAGTCCATCCATCAAATCGTCGCCGGACATGGCCACGCCTATCGTCGCCTCGGCTGAAGCCGCGGCCCTGCGAACCTCGCGCGCGCCGCTTGTGAGAAAACTCATGAGCGGCTTTACCGCCTCGTGACTCTTGAGCCTGCCAAGCGCGTCGATCACAGCCACCCTGGCCCTGTATTTCATGCCTTTGTTGGCAAGAAGTTTCACAAGGCCCGATGTATCGCCGATCTCCACGACCGCATACATAAGCTTGCGGTAGAGTTCCTCCTCCTCCGGAAGCGAAACGTCGAGCGCGCCGGCCTGTTCGATAAGCAGCGGCACGGCTTTCTTGTAGCGAAGCGAAACCAGCCCGGCTATGGCCGCCTCCTTGTCCTCGTATGAATCCTCGCGCAGAAGATCCATCAGCACCGAACTCAGCTCGCGAGTGCTTCGAACGCCGATGTTCACAAGGCTTTTGGCAACCAGTTTCTTCTCCTCGTGGTCAACGCGCTCTATCGTCTCGAAAAGCGCGGCGGACGCAAGCGGAGACCGGATTTCGCCCAGCGACTCGATGGCCATGGTTCGCAGCGTGTCGGACGGACTCTGAAGCAGCGAAATAAGAGCGCCCACCGCCTTTTCGTCGGCAATCCTTCCCAGCGCCTCGATCGCTACAAAGGCCACCCATTCCTCGTCGTCGAGCAGACCCACAAGACGCGGCACAGCCTCCCCGGCGCGAAGCATTCCAAGCGAACGGGCGGCCGCGGCCCGGACATTGGCGTTCTCGTCAGAGAGCGCGTGAATGAGGTGTGGAACCACTTCAGTACTTCCGAGATCGGCGAATATGTCTATGACGAACTTCCGGATGTCGGCGTCCTTGTCGTTCAGGTCGCGCGCGATGAGCGATATGTGCGGCCCTCCGATGCGGGCAAGTATCTGAAGCGCCATGTTGCGCCTGGGCGCGTCCTCGCGAAGAAGCGGCATCACCGCCCATATGGCTTCCTCGCCGGCAAACGACATCAGCGAACTCATGGCGGCTTCCTGCACGCCCGGATTTTCATCCCAAAGAGCGCGCACGAGCGGATATATGGCGCGGGCGTCGGCTCCGGCCAGCCTGTAGGCGGCATCCCTGCGAACCGCAGCGTCTTCGGAGTGAATCAGTCCGATCAATTCTTCCATCGTTTATTCCCTTCCCGTCGTTGTGTGCGGACGGCTTGATTGTTTTTTATCGACAGAAGCGGCATGGACTTGAGACACCTGCGGCCCTACCTCACCCCCGGCCCCTCTCCTGAAGGAGAGGGGAGAAAGAGGGAGAGGGGAAAAATGGGGTGGCCCCGGCCCTATCTGAGTTCCGACAGTTTCGACTTCAGGCGCATGAGAGCCTGCGCGTTCAACTGGCAGACCCTCGATTCCGTGATGTTCAAAACCAGCCCTATCTCCTTCATCGTCATCTCCTCGTAATAGTAGAGCGTCATCACAAGCCGTTCCTTTTCGGGCAGCGTATCGATCTCGCGGCCCATGATGGTTTTAAGCTCCGACAGGTTCATGGCCGTAAGCGGATCCTCGTTATTCGCTCCGGGTATGCATTCCATGATGTCCATGTCGTTGTCGTCGTTCGGAAGAAGATCCTCGAAATTAAGCAGCACGCCCGCGCTGGAGTCGCTCATCTGTTTGTGAAACTCCTCCAGCGTGAGGCCAAGATACTCGGCAACTTCCTCCTCCTCCGCATGGCGTCCAAGGGTTTTTTCGAGCGCTCCATACGCTTTTTTCACATCGGATATGCGCTTTTTCATTCCGCGCGAGCCCCACTGCATCGAGCGAATCTCGTCCAGCATAGCGCCCTTTATGCGGAACTCGGCATAGGTGGTAAGGCGGGCGTTGCGGCCCGCGTCGTACTTCTCCATGGCATCCATCAGGCCCAGCACACCCGCGCTTATCAGGTCGTCGGGCGTAAGCCCGGTGGGCAGCGCCATGCTCAGGCGCGAGGCCAGATACTTGATTTTCGGAACGAACTCCTGAACCAGAAGTTCGCGTTCCTCCTCCGCCGTTCTCGGCCTTTCCTTCTCCTTATTAACCCGGCCCGCGGCCTGTTTCATGCGGCAACCCCCCCGAACAGTCGGCGCAGAAAGAACTGCACGCCGCCTTTTATCTGATTTACAGGATCGTGCTGCAGCGCCCGGCCAACCGCCGCAATATCCTTCGAAACCTGCGCCGCCGGGAAACATTCAATAAACGACTGCTGCCTTCGAACCGCCTTCCGGACAAGCGGATCGTTGGTCAGAAAGCCGATGTAATCGAGGGATATGTTCAGGAAGCGGTCGGCCACCAGGGAGATGCGCCTGAACGTTTCGAGCGCGTCGTCGGCCCCTGCCGCCATGTTCACCAGAATGCGGAACTTACGCTCGCCGTAATTGGTCGAAAGCACCTTGATAAGCGCGTATGCGTCGGTTATCGATGTGGGTTCAGGCGTTACAACCACTATTATCTCCTGTGAAGCCTCGCAAAAAAACGTGACGTTTCCGGCTATGCCCGCTCCGGTGTCAACGATCAGGATGTCCACATCTTCATCGAATTCATCCAGCGCGCTAAGTATCTTCATCTTATGCGCTTCGCTCAAGTTCGCAAGCCCCTCGCTTCCGGAGCTTGCAGGCAGTATGCGCACGCGGCGCGGGCCGTCCACCACTATTTCAGACAGCCGCTTCTCTCCCGAAAGAACATTCTCGATATTGAACTCGGGGCTTATACCGAACAACACGTCTATGTTGCTCAACCCCAGGTCGGCGTCAAGTATCATCACCTTCCTGCCCTGTCCCGCGAAATAGAGTGAGAGCGCTCCGGCTATGTTCGTCTTTCCAACGCCGCCCTTGCCGCTTGTGATGGCGATCACGCGCGTGGCCTTATGTATCTTCAATCTGTCCGTGGATGCGGTCATCTGTTCCATCATGGTTTGGATCCTCCCAGGATCAGGTCGGCCAGTTCTACGCCGGTCGGCGCAACTATGTCGCCCGGAACCGACTGTCCGTTTGTGATGTGCGAAACCGGCTTGCCGGATTTGACGGCAACGTTATATATCGAGCCGAATCTCACACCCTCGTCAACCTTCGTGAAAATCAGTGAATCTATGCCCAAGCCCTCGTATTTTCCGTAGTACGCCATGTTCGCCTCCGGATCGGCCTCGGCCCCCAGAAGCAGGCAGGTGTTCATCGGCATGTCGGTGAAGCGAAACGATAGAAGCCCCTCGATAAAACCTTTGTCCTTCGGAGACCGTCCCGGAGTATCCACGAATATCGTGTCGTTCGTATGCGTGAGCAGATTGAAAAGCTCCGTTATCGTGGCAAGTGAGCGAAACGGCATGTTCAGCCTCTCGGCATAGAAACGGAGCTGGGCCTCGGCGCCCGGACGGAAAACGTCGAATGTGGTGAGCATTACCTTTCTGCCTTCCATGGCGCATCCGGCGGCCATCTTGGCAAGCGTCGTGGTCTTGCCCACGCCGGTGGGGCCGGTGAATATGCATACGCGCCTGCCGTTCAAGGGCGGCGCGGCCTTGAAGTCCTGCGCGATGGCCTCGCGAAGTTTTCTTGCGTCGCCCCTGGCGCGCTCGACCAGACCCGCCGCCAGCGTTTCGTCGATGCCGCGCCTCACAAGCGGATGCGCGTCGCTGCCGCCCGCGCCTCCCCTGATAAGCGGCAGCAGCTCGCCTCTGAGCGTGCGAACCTCGTCGAGAATTCTTTCAATGTTATCGGGAAGAGGGGCTCCGGATCGGCCAGATAGGCCGGATTGGCCAGATACGTCATATGAGTCGTATAGGTCATATAGGCCAGATGGGCCGGATCGGCCGGATTGGCCAGATGGGCCAGATGGGCCATATATGGCGGAATCCAGAGTTTTGCCAAATGGCGAGCCTTCACCGGCCTTCTGCCGCGCAGTTGGTACATTCTGCGGCGGCTGCTTGTAATCGAGCGCCGCCGTGATCTCCACTTTTTTCCTGCCAAGGCCGAAGCCGGTCTTTATCGTCCGCGACGACATAATTACAGCGTCCGACCCAAGCTCCTTCTTTACCAGAGCAAGCGTCTCCTTGAAATCGTTTCCGACAAAGCGCCTAATTCTCATCCGACACCCTCACCACGCCCACCGACTGCAGCTTCGTGCTGGGCAGAAGTTCGTTATGCGACAGGACCGGCATTCCGGGAACCACGCGCTCCGTCAGCTTCTTCAGCGGCCTCCTGATCAGCGGCGAACACAGAAGCACCGCCTGAAAACCCTGCTGAAGCGTGGTTTCGCGAAGCACGCGAATCTTTTCAAGCATCTTCTGGAGCATGGCGGGCTCAAGCGCCAGATACGAGCCTCGCTGCGTGCTCTGCAGCGCCTCTCCAAGCTTTCGCTCAAGCGCCGGCTCAAGGCTCATCACCAGCAGAGCGCCGTCGGCGCTCTGGTACTGCTTCGTGATGTTTCTGGCAAGCGCCTGACGCGCGTAATCCGCCAGCACCTCGTGATCCTTCGTTATCTGGCCGTACTCGGCAAGGGTTTCGAGAATAGTGCCAAGGTCGCGAATGGACACTCGCTCGCGCAGAAGATCCTGAAGCACCCTCTGTGCCATGCCAAGAGTCATCAGGTTTGGAACAACCTCCTCGACAGCCTTCGGATTGGTCTTTGCGAAGTTGTCGAACAGCCCCTGAGTCTCCTGCTTGCCAAGCAGATCGGCGGCGTGGAGCTTCAGCACCTCGGTGATGTGCGTTGCGATAACCGTTGACGGATCCACCACCGTATATCCGGCAAGCTGCGCACGCTCAACCTGTCGCGCCGAAATCCATAGCGCGGGCAGGCCGTATGTCGGCTCCCTTGTTTCGGAACCCTCAAGCCTCTCGCGCACTCCGCCCGGATTCAGCGCCATGAACTGCCCCGGCATAACCTCGCCGCCCGCCACCTCAACGCCCTTGATGAGAAGCGAGTATTCGTTCGGGCGAAGCGAGAGGTTGTCCTTTATGTGAATGGGAGGCACGATAAATCCCATGTCGAGAGCCTCCTGCCGCCTTATCGCCTTGATGCGGCCAAGAAGCCCCTCTTCCTCGACCAGTGTGATCAGGCCGTAGCCGATTTCAAGCGCCAGCACATCGAGCGGAAGAAGCGCTTCGATAGGCTCAGGTTCGGCGGAAGGCGGAGGCATGGCCTCGACCTCTTCGACAGCCTCCCTTTCCTTCACCGAGGCAAGCAGATACGCCCCGGTTCCGGTTCCCGCCGCAAGCAGCAGAAACGGAATGTGCGGCAGGCCCGGCACAAGCCCCAGCATCGCAAGCACGCCAGATGTTGTGCCGAGCGCCTTGGGCTGGAAAATCACCTGCGAAGCGATGTCGGTGGAAAGGCTGTTTTCGGTAGCCGACCGGCTGACAACGATACCCGCCGCGGTGGAAACTATGAGCGCCGGGATCTGGGCCACAAGCCCCTCGCCGATTGTCAAAATGGTGTATGTCGTGGCGGCGGTACCGGCGTCCATGCCCTTCTGTATCACTCCGATGAGAAGGCCGCCCACGATGTTCACCGCCATGATGACTATGGCGGCCACCGCGTCGCCGCGAACGAATTTGCTCGCGCCGTCCATCGCGCCGTAGAAGTCCGCCTCCTGCGCCACTTCCTTCCTGCGGCGGCGCGCCTGTGTTTCATCGAGGAGACCGGCGTTCAGGTCGGCGTCGATGCTCATCTGCTTGCCGGGCAGGGCGTCCAGGGTGAACCGGGCCGCAACCTCCGCGATTCTTCCGGCGCCTTTTGTTATCACGACGAAATTGATCACGACAAGAATAAGAAACACAATCGCGCCGACAGCGAAGTTGCCCCCCACAACGAACGATCCGAACGCCTTGATAACCTCTCCGGCAGCGCCCGTGCCCTCGTCGCCGTGAAGCAGAATCAGCCGCGTGCTTGCGATGTTCAGCGACAGCCGGAAAAGCGTGACTATGAGCAGAAGCGCCGGAAAGATCGAAAACTCCATCGGGCTTTTTATGTATGTTGAAATCAGCAAAATCATGATGGAGACCGCGATGCTGAACGTAAGCAGAACATCGAGGATGATCTGCGGAAGCGGGATTATCATTATCCCAAGCACCATCACGATGGCCAGGGCCAGCGCAACTTCGCCGGATATTTTTGTCTTTGCCATGGTTCGGTTCACCGCGAGCCCAGGCCGCGCTGGAATTCGACCATGATGCGCGGCTTGTATTCATTAGCAGCAGCCATTGTTGTCACCGCGAGCCCAGGCCGCGCATCTGGCTTGTTTCCGCACCAGCGGGCCGCGCGGCCTGAGCCCCTGCCGCCTTCATCGGTTTCCTGCCGAAAACAAAGGCAAGAACACGGGCGACAGCCTTGTATAGCTCTTCCGGAATTTCGGCGCCGATGTCGAGCTTGAACAGGGCGCGCGCCAGCGGCTTGTCCTCCATCACGATCACGTCGTTTTCACGCGCAACCGTCTTGATGCGCTCAGCCAGCCAGCCGGCCCCCTTCGCCACAACCTTCGGAGCGCTCATTTCGGGAGTGTACATGAGGGCAATCGCAAGGTGCGTGGGGTTGGTCAGAACCACCGTGGCCTTCGGAACCTCCGCCATCATGCGCTTACGGGCCATCTCGCGCTGAAGGGTGCGAACACGCGCCCTGATGAGCGGATCTCCCTCCTGTTCCTTGTGCTCCTCGCGCATCTCCTGCTTGCTCATGCGGTTCTGGCGCTCGAAGTTCCATTTCTGGAACGTGTAATCGGCGGCTCCGAACGCAAGATACGCAAGCACCGCGGCCAGTGTGATGGCCCATACGGCCTCGAACAGAACTCCGGCGATGTCGCTCATGCTCATCATCACGACATCGGCGAGCGTCGGAATCCTGCTGACGACAATGCCCTTAAGAATGTAGGCCAGCACAACAACCTTGAGGGTTCCCTTCACTGTTTCGGCCAATGTCTGAACGCTGAATATTCGTTTGAATCCTTGAAGCGGGCTTATCCGTTCGAGTTTAGGAACAAGCGGCTCGCCCGAAAACGTAAACCCTGTCTGCACCATGTGGGCAATCAGCGCAATCGCAAGGCCGATGGCCACCGGCGGGATCATGATCGAAAGCAGCGCGCCCATCGAATCTCCGGCAATAGAGCCGAGCGTCTGCACCGAAATCTCCGGATGCGCGGCCCGCCCGAACCAGTCCTTGAATACGATCTCGGTCTTGGCAAGCGTGACGCTTCCGAAAAGGAAGAAGAACGAGATGACCGCAAGCATCTCAAGCGTCGACGTCAGGTCGCGGCTTCGTGGAACCTCGCCCTTCTCGCGCAGTTTCTCCTTTTTTCGCTCCGACGCCTGTTCCGTCCGTTCCTGTCCCTCTTCCTCGGCCACGGCCTACCTCCAGACAGGAATGAACTTCAGGCGCGAAATGGCCTGAACGAAAAACGGAATCAGCAGCATGAGGCCGATAAAGCCCATGCCGAGGTTGATCGGCAGCCCCACGGCCAGCAGATTGGCCTGCGGCATCGCGCGCGCCACAAACGCAAGCACGAGGTTGGCCATAAGTTCGATGATAAGAATAGGCGCGGCCAGCCGGAAGGCGGTCGTGAAAAGCAGCCGGGTGATCTCTATAACCCCGCCGACAAGCGTGGCCGTGGACGGAACGATGTCGAAAGTGCGGGCGATGGCAATTATCACGTCGTGGTGCATGTCCAGCGCGAAGAAGACGACTATCGCAAGCATGTTCAAAAACTGCCCCACGGGCGTAAGCGAGGAACCGGCGGTAGGATCGAACGCGCTTGCCACGCTTATGCCCATGGCGAAGCCGATCCACTGAGAGGCTATCAGCACGGCGTTGAATACAAGCCGCACCGAAAAGCCGAGAGCCGCGCCCAGCAGGATCTCGGACGAGATCCGGAGGAAAAGCGGGCCGCTTGTCGATACGCTCACTATCGGCGCGAGAAACCAGGCCATGGCAAGCGCGGCTCCAATCCGGAACTGCGGCGGGAACGTTGCGCCGCCGAAAAGCGGAAGAAGCGGAAGCAAAACCGAAAGCCGCAGGAACACCAGCAGGAATTTTTCGAGGCCCATGCCTTCCGCCGTCATGCCAGCTACCTTCCCACCGCGGCGATGTAGCCGAAGATTTCGGTCGTGAACTCCATCATCACGCGCGCCATCCACGGCAGAAGCAGGAACAGCGTGATGAAGACCGAAAGAATCTTCGGCACGAAGCTGAGCGTAAACTCCTGAAGCTGGGTGATCGCCTGAAACAGGCTCACCAGCAGGCCGACCACCATGCTCACTATCAGCACCGGAGCCATCACCAGCACCGTGGTTTCCATCGAATGGCGCGATATCTGGTTCACGAATTCAAGCGTCATGGCGATGCCTCATCCGAAGCCCGCAACCAGCGAGCCGATCAGCAGATTCCAGCCGTCCACCAGCACGAACAGGAGCAGCTTGAACGGAAGCGCTATCATGACAGGCGGAACCATCATCATGCCCATCGAAAGCATGATACTTGCAACAATCATATCTACTATAAGAAACGGGATGTAGATCAGAAAGCCTATCTCGAACGCCTTCCGCAACTCTCCGATGGCAAACGCCGGAACCAGCACGTTCATTTTCACGTTTTCCGGCGTGACCGGAGCCGGAGATTTCGAGATTTTCAGGAACAGCGCCAGATCCTTTTCGCGAACCTGCTTCATCATGAAGCCGCGCACCGGCCCGGAAGCGCGCTCAAGCGCGGCGTCTATCGTGATCTCGCGCTCCAGATACGGCTTGAGGGCGTCCTTGTTCACCGTGTCGAGCACCGGCTGCATGATGAAAAACGTGAGAAAGAGCGAAAGCCCGATTATCACCGGATTGGGCGGAACCTGCTGCGCTCCAAGCGCCTGGCGCAAAAACGAGAGCACCACCACTATCCGTGTGAACGATGTGAACATAACCAGAATGCCGGGGATGAAGCTTAGAAGGCTGAGAAATATCAGTATCTCAAGCGGAAGCGGAAGCCTGTCCCTGAAACCGAGGAAATCCAGCCCGCCGCCCGCCGGGGGCGCGGCAGCCGTCTGCGCGGCGCGGCGCACCGCTTCGGCATCGGGCGCGAACATGCAGAGCAGCGCGGCCACAACCGCCGCAAACAGCGCAAGCTTGGCGATAGGGCTTCTGTGGTGAAATTTCATGCCGGAAATCTCCCAAGCAGGTCGCCGAACGAAACGGGCCTGTTCGAATCCGCGCCGGTTTCTCCAACCTCGTCCGCCGGATAGGCCCGAAGCAGTTGAATGCCCTGGGGCGTCACTCCGAGAATCAGCACCTCGTTGTTATAAACCTTGACGGCGGCGATTCCGCGGCGCGGCCCCATCGGAAGGTAATGGAGCACGGTGAATGCCGCCGCGCCGCCGCGCCTTGTTTTTGCAAAACGGAGCGCGAAGACCAGAAGCCCGATCAGCGCGAGCGCGGCCAGTATGAAACGAATCGAGCCGGAATCCATTGCGCCGTCCATGTCAGCCGAGCTGCTTCACCCGCTCTGTGGGGCTGAGGATGTCGGTAAGGCGCACGCCGAACTTCTCGTTAACCACCACCACCTCGCCGCGAGCTATCAGCTTGTCGTTCACGAAAACGTCCATGGGTTCTCCGGCAAGTTTTTCAAGCTCCACAACCGACCCCTGGCTGAGCGACAGAAGATCCTTGATGATCATGCGCGTCCTGCCCAGATGAACGGTAACCTCAAGCGGAATGTCCAGCAGGAAGTCGATGTCGCGCTTCGCGCCTCCGCCGGTGTCGCCGACTCCAAGTTCCTCGAACGCGGCAAGTTGCGCAGCCTCGTCCATCATCTCATTCACCTCCGCCATGCAATGTGTGATACCGCATTAATGTGTTTATTGATCAGGGCTGACGGCCAGCCTTGTAATTCTTACAGCGCGCGTGCCATGATGCTGTCCCGGCTTCACTAAGAACTTCGGCACGCCCTCTATATCGAGAACCAGATCCACCGCCTTGTTCGAATCGAGCACAAGCACGTCGCCGGCTTTAAGTTCGGCAATATCTCCAACCGTCAGCTTCGCCCGCCCAAGAAGCACCGACATGTTGACGCTGGACTGCAAAAGAAGATTCCTGATCGAATCCACCCAGCGGTTGTCGGCCTCCAGCTTGTCGCTCTGAAAACTGCTGTAAAGGCGTTCCTTCACCGGCTCGATCATCGAATATGGAATGCAGATGAGAATGCGGTCGGAGAATGATTCGACCTCTATCTGAAGCTCTATGCGTATTACGATCTCGGACGGAGCGACGATGTTCACGAACTGCGGATTCATCTCGGAGCCTGCGTACTCGGTCTGGATGGGCGTTATCATCTGCCACGATTCCTGAATGTCCGCAAGGAATATTTTCACGATCTTCATGATAATCGCCTGCTCGATGGGGGTGAACTCGCGTCCCTCGGTCTTGGCGCGGGTCTTTCCGCCGCCGCCGAAGAACAGTTCGATGAGCGTGAATACCAGCGGCGCGCCGAAGACAAGAAGCGATGTTCCGCGAAGCGGATCCATCTTGAACATGTTAATACTGGATGGTATGGGGATGGTTCGTATGAAATCGACGAACTTCGTCATCTCCACCGAGACGCCGCTCACCTCCACGATACGCCGCAGGACAGACGAGAGCGACATGCGCAACTGGCGCGCCAGCCGCTCGTTCGCCATCTCCATGGCCGGCATTCGTCCGCGAATGATGCGCTCCTGACTTGTCAGGTCGTATGATACGGCCTGACCCGGCGCCAGCTCTTCGGTCTCGGACTCTACCGATCCGCTGGATACGCCGGAAAGGAGCGCATCGACTTCCTCCTGTGAAAGAATCTGGGCCATTGCGCTACTGCATTACAAATTCGGTGTAATAAACGTTTTTGACAAGATTCTTGCCGAGCGCCTTGTTTATCCGGATATTGATTTCGTCCTTCAACTTCATCTTGCCTTCGGGCGATACAACCGTTTCGGCGCTCTTGGCGCTGAGAAGTATCACGATGCTGTCGCGGATAACCGGCAGACGGGCTTCAATGAACGGCTTGTCGAGCGGCGAATTGATCTCCACCTGAATCGTCATCTTGAGAAAGCTGCCCGGCCCGCCCAGATTCACGACGAACGGATCGAGCGCCAGCATCAGTTCCTTCGGATCCTTGACTTCTTCCTTCTTTGTTTCCGCGTGGCCGCCTTCCGCCTTTTGATCGCCTTTGGCAAAGAATTTAAAATAGGCAAACGCACCGCCGCCAACAACAAGAAGCGCGGCAACAATAATGATAATCAGCATCGGCGGGCCAGATTTCTTCGGCTTCTCCTTGCCCTCTTTTTCCGCGCCCTCGTTTTCCTCGTCAGCCATTCGGTTGCCTCCTGTTTTCAACTACGTGACAATCTGTAATAAATACAGAAGGCATATACCGTGCCAGCACGAAACAGCCTGTTATTAGCCTTTAATTGAGCTACCGCAAGGCTATAAAGTCACATTTTTGACTATATGGCGCGGTATCGGCGGGTTTATGTCGGATTTCATGACAGAGAGGCGTCCGTAAGGCTGGAGCGCGTCCGCCAAACGAAGCCGCGTGAATCGCGCTTCCAGACGCCAGTGCGGATCATTGGAGATATTTACATATATAATCAATGAGTTGACAGATATAAGATTCAAACTTATATTTGCCGGAGGTCAGCCCTTGTCCGAATACGGAGGTTAATCGATGATTATCGGAGTTCCGCGCGAGATAAAACAGGACGAATACCGGGTGGCGATGCTGCCGGTGGGCGCGCAAATGCTTGCGCAACACGGCCATGCGGTTCTTGTGGAACGCGGCGCGGGCCTTGGCAGCGGCTACGACGACGCCGATTACGAGGCCGCGGGCGCGGAGCTTGTCGATTCCGCCGCCGGAGTCTTCGGGCTGGCGGAGCTGGTTATCAAGGTGAAGGAGCCTCAGCCCTCCGAAATGGCGATGCTGCGCGGCGGACAGATCGTGTTTTGCTATTTCCATTTCGCCGGATCACGCGAGCTGACCGAAGGATGCCTGAAAAGCGGCATCGCGGCTGTGGCCTACGAAACGCTGGCTGACGACGCCGGCAGGTTGCCGCTTCTCATGCCGATGAGCGAGGTGGCCGGAAAGATGTCGATTCAGGAAGGGGCCAAATGCCTCGAAAGGCCGATGATGGGCAGGGGCATTCTTCTTGGCGGCGTCACGGGCGTCGCGCCCGCTAACGTTCTGGTGGTTGGCGGCGGCGTGGTGGGCGCTAACGCCGCGCGCGTGGCCGCCGGGCTTGGGGCGAACGTGGTCATCATGGACATCGACCTTGAGCGCCTGCGCCGTCTGGACGAAGTCATGCCGCCGAACGTCACCACGATATACTGCGACCCCCATGCCGTGGAGCGGTATGCCGCCGACGCCGATCTGGTGGTCGGCGCGGTTCTGGTTCCTGGCGCGAAGGCTCCGCGCATCATCACGCGGGAGATACTGTCGCGGATGAAGAGGGGCGCCGTGATTGTCGACGTGTCGATAGATCAGGGCGGATGCTGCGAGACCAGCCGCCCCACCACGCATTCATCGCCGGTTTTCGTGCAGGACGGCGTGGTTCACTACTGCGTCGCGAACATGCCGGGCGCTGTTGGAAGAACCAGCAGCCAGGCCCTCTGCAATGCCACTCTTCCGTACTGCCTCGAACTGGCGAACCTTGGGCTTGACGGATTCATCGAAAGAAGCGCGGGCCGCGCCGCCGCCCTGAACATGCGCGGCCGCAGAATCCTCTGCCGCGCCGTGGCGGCCACGTTTCCCGATCTGGCGAAGAGGTAGGGGAATTCATTAAGGAATGGCGCGTATGGCAGTAAATGGGCATCAACAGCTTTCGGCATAATCGTACACAGGAACCTCGATAACTTTAACGGGCGAAAACTCATTTCCGGCGAAGCGAAGTAATTCGTCGGCAACATCCGGAGAATAGGTCTTCTCCCCGCATTTATCGCAGACTTCCGCCGGAACGTGCTCCACCAGAAGATGCTTGTCATCGTCTTCGTAGCTGAACGTGACCATTTTGCTCTCAACCCTTCCGCCACAGAAAACGCATCTTGCCATGGCTCACCTCCTGATTCTGTAATCGATCCACTCGTTCGGATCCGGTTCATACGCCGTAATGACCACAACAACCGGCGGCAATGAAACCTGAACATGCAAATCTCTTCCGTTGGCGGTTTTTCCGTAAACAAGGCAACTTGGCGCATACTTGTCGTGAGGGTACTCCTCGATAATGCTGCCGCCAGCAATTGCACTCTCGATGTCTGACCGGGAGATGGAACGTTTGATCATCCTCTTGACGGCATGATCCGAAAGACGATATTCGCCTTTCCGTATCTTATCTCTGATGGCATCCATCCGTTACCGTCGCCGTTATCGTGTCACCGTGCCATATTCTACCACGTCCTCCTGTCCCTCTCCCGTCTGTGCTATACTGTTCGATTAATTTTTTCGATACTCTTTTATTACCCTTTACGGCAGGAGGTTCAGCAATGGCCGAAAACGAGATAATGACGGGGCTTACGTTCGACGACGTGCTTCTGGTTCCGAACAGGTCGGATGTGCTTCCGACCGATGTTTCGGTCGCGACGTATCTTACCCGTTCACTGCCGCTCAACATTCCGCTTATAAGCGCCGCCATGGACACGGTGACAAACGCGCGCATGGCCATAGCGATGGCCCGCGAGGGCGGAATCGGCTTCATACACAGAGCCATGCTGCCCGAACGTCAGGCAGCCGAGGTCGATCTGGTGAAGAAGTCGGAGAGCGGGATGATAATCTCGCCCATTACCATAAACCGGGACGACAAGCTTTCGAAGGCCATGGCGCTTATGGAGCGCTACCGCATATCGGGCATACCGGTCACTCAGGGCAAGAGCAGGCGTCTTGTCGGCATTCTCACAAATCGCGATCTGCGTTTCGAGACGAACTTCGAAAGGAAGGTCGCGGAGGTGATGACCCGCCGCAATCTGGTCACCGCGCGGGAGGGAACCACGCTGGAGGAGGCGATGGAAATCCTCCACAGGCACCGTATAGAAAAGCTGCCCATCGTTGATGAACACCGCCATCTTATCGGGCTGATCACAATAAAGGACATCGAAAAGCGCCGGCGCTACCCCGACGCCTGCAAGGACGATCATGGACGGCTCTGCGTGGGCGCGGCCGTGGGCGTTGGCAGCGACGCGCTCGACCGCGTGGCAGCGCTGGTCGATGCGCATGTTGACGTGATCGCGGTGGATACGGCTCACGGCCATTCGAAGGGCGTGATAACGATGGTCAAGGAAGTGAAAAAGCGCTGGCCGGAACTTCAGGTGGTGGCCGGAAACGTTGCCACGTCCGAGGCCACCAAAGATCTCATAAAGGCCGGGGCCGACGCCGTGAAGGTGGGCGTGGGGCCTGGATCGATCTGCACGACACGCATCGTGGCTGGCGCGGGCGTGCCGCAGCTTACCGCCGTTATGGAATGCGCGAAGGCCGCGAAGGGTTCGGGCGTCTGCGTGATAGCCGACGGCGGAATAAAGTATTCGGGCGACATCGTGAAGGCGATGGCCGCCGGGGCCGACTGCGTGATGATCGGAAGCCTTCTTGCCGGAACCGAGGAAAGCCCCGGCGAGACGATTCTCTCGCAGGGCCGCACGTACAAAAGCTATCGCGGAATGGGATCGCTCGGAGCGATGGAAGTTGGCGGGCGCGACCGCTACGGCCAGCAGTCTGTCGAGACATCGAAGCTCGTGCCGGAAGGCATCGAGGGCAAGGTTCCGTACAAGGGGCCGGTTTCGGCCACCATACACCAGCTTGTGGGCGGGCTTCGCTCAGGCATGGGATACTGCGGCAGCGGCGACATCGCCGGACTCAAAAAATGCGCCCGATTCGTGAAGATCACGCCGGCAGGACTTCGCGAGTCGCACGTTCACGACGTGACGATTACGCGCGAAGCTCCGAACTATCAGGTTTCGTAGGACATCCGCCATGCACGACGAAAGCATTCTGGTTCTGGATTTCGGCTCGCAGTACACGCAGCTTATCGCAAGACGCATACGCGAGGGCAGGGTCTATTCCGAGATCATGCCGTTTAATACGCCAATGGATAAAATCCGCGCGTTCAAGCCAAAAGGCATAATCCTTTCCGGCGGGCCGTCGAGCGTTTACGACGTGGAAGCGCCGATGATTTCGCGCGAGATATTCGACATGGGCGTGCCGGTTCTCGGCATCTGCTACGGTATGCAGCTCATCGCGCATCTCACGGGCGGCACGGTCTCCGCCGCCGCGAAGCGCGAATACGGACGGGCCGAGCTTTTCATCGACGACGAAAGCGATCTTCTGTGGGGCATATCAAGCCCGTCGGTCGTCTGGATGAGCCACGGCGACAGCATCGAAAAACTGCCGTCGGGCTTCAGGGGCATAGCCCACACCGGTAACGCGCCGGTTGCCGCGATAGCCGACGCCGCGCGCCGCGTATACGCCATCCAGTTTCATCCTGAGGTTGCGCACACCGACGAGGGTATTCGCATCCTGAACAACTTCGTTCACAAGATATGCGGCTGTGCCGGCAGATGGGAAATGGCATCCTTCATTGAATCGCAGATAAAACATATCCGCGAGCAGACGGCGGACGAAAAGGTTATATGCGCGCTTTCGGGCGGCGTGGATTCATCCGTGGCCGCGGTGCTTGTGCACCGGGCCATAGGCGACCGCCTCACCTGCATATTCGTTGACAACGGCCTTATGCGAAAGGGCGAGGCCGAAAAGGTTGTGGAAACCTTCGACCGCCATTTTCATATGAAGCTCGTGCATGTGGACGCGCGTGAGCGGTTTCTCTCGAAGCTTGCGGGCGTGACCGACCCCGAACAGAAACGCAAGATCATCGGGCGCGAGTTCATCGCGGTATTCGAGGAAGAGGCGCGCAAGTTCGGCGACGCCGGTTTTCTGGTGCAGGGGACGCTATATCCGGACGTGATCGAGAGCGTCTCGTTCAAGGGGCCGTCGGCTGTGATCAAGTCGCACCACAATGTGGGCGGCCTGCCGGAGGTTATGAAGCTCAAGCTGATCGAGCCGCTTCGCGAGCTGTTCAAGGACGAGGTGCGCGAGATGGGCCGCGAGCTGGATCTTACGGAGGAGATATGCTGGAGACAGCCGTTTCCGGGGCCGGGGCTTGCGATTCGCTGCCTTGGCGAGGTTTCGGAGGAGCGTCTCGCAATTCTGCGGGAGGCCGATTTCATACTGCTTTCGGAGATCAAGAAGGCCGGGCTTTACCGGAGCATCTGGCAGTCTTTCGCGGTGATCCTGCCGGTGAAGGCGGTGGGCGTTATGGGCGACGAGCGAACGTATGAAAACGTGATCGCGCTTCGGGCCGTCACCAGCGTTGACGGCATGACCGCCGACTGGGCGAAGATTCCGTACGACGTGCTCGGCGCGATCTCCAACCGCATAATCAACGAGGTGCGCGGCGTGAACCGCGTTGTGCTGGACATAACGAGCAAGCCGCCGGGAACGATAGAGTGGGAATGAGTATTTCGCCAACCTCACACTGCACCACCTCACCCTGCACCACCTCACCATGCCCTCTCCTGAAGGAGAGGGTTATTGGCTTTATGGTTGCAGACCTCGCCCTGCACCTCACCCTGCCATCTCCTGAAGGAGAGGGTTATTGGCTTTCCACTGCCTTGGCGGAGACGATAGCCTCCGACGGTCGGGTTGGTACTCTTGAAGGAGAGGGTTATTGGCTTTCCACTGCCCGGCCTGCGTCTGTCACCTCCTCTTGCCCCCCTCTCCTTCAGGAGTCTGTTTTCTCTTCTTCCTCCCCTCTCCTTCAGGAGAGGGGCCGGGGGTGAGGTAATGGAACGCCTTCAAAAAATCCTTGCCGCTGCCGGCGTGGCCTCGCGCCGCGCGGTCGAGGAGATGATCCGCGAGGGCCGCGTGACGGTGAACGGACGCGTTGCGGAACTGGGCGAGAAGGCCGATCCGTCGAAGGATCATATCAAGCTCGACGGCAAGCTGGTTACGTCTGTCGAGCCCAAGCTGTATATTCTTATGAACAAGCCGCGCGGCGTGATAACCTCGGTTTCCGATCCGGAGGGCCGCCCAACGGTCATGGACATGATTCCCGGCGTGAAGATGCGCGTGTTTCCGGTGGGCAGGCTCGATTTCCATTCCGAGGGGCTGCTTATTCTCACCAACGACGGCGAGCTTGCAAACAAGCTGATGCATCCGTCGTCGAAGCTCCCGAAAACCTACATCGTGAAGGTGAAGGAGCCGCTCGGCGACGCCGAAATCGAGAAGCTTCGCACCGGCGTTTATCTGGACGACGGCAAGACCGCCCCGGCGGTTGTGAACAAGGTTAAACGCGCCGCCGGCGAATGGGTGGAGATAACGATTCACGAGGGCCGCAACCGGCAGGTTCGGCGCATGTTCGAGCGCGTGGGGCATCTGCCGCAGCGCCTCAAGCGCGTTTCTATCGGCCCGGTAAAAATCGGGAACATGAAGGCAAGCGAGACCAGAATCATGACCATGGAGGAAGTCTCGGCGTTAAGAAAAGCTGTCGGAGCACAGCAAGCGGGGAGGAACAAGACGAAATGAAACGAACTCACACCTGCGGGGCGCTCCGCGTGGAACATGTGGATCACGAGGTTAAGATTACCGGATGGGCATGGCGCAGGCGCGACCACGGCGGCCTTGTTTTTGTGGATCTTCGCGACCGCTCCGGCGTGGTGCAGGTTGTGATAAGCCCCGAAACCGCGCCGGATGCCCACGCCGCCGCGCACGACGTGCGCAACGAGTTCGTGCTTCATATAACCGGAAAGGTGCGCCACCGCCCGGACGGAACCGAAAACCCGGCAATCGCAACCGGGCTTGTGGAAATAGAGGCAAGCGCGCTTACGGTGCTGAACGAATCCAGGGCGTTGCCGTTTCTTATCGACGAGGGGCCGGAGCCGTCCGAGTCGCTCAGGCTGAAGCACCGGTATCTCGATCTTCGCCGCCCGTCGGTGCAGAAAAAGCTGTTCATGCGAAGCGCCGCTGCGTCGGCCATCCGCCGCAACCTGGACGGCGAGGGGTTCATCGAGGTGGAAACCCCGGTGCTGAACAAGTCCACACCGGAGGGCGCGCGCGACTATCTTGTGCCGAGCCGCGTGAATCCCGGATCGTTCTTCGCGCTTCCGCAGTCGCCGCAGCTTTTCAAGCAGATCCTGATGATCGCCGGGTTCGAGCGATATTTCCAGATCGTGAAATGCTTCCGCGACGAGGATCTC
>Ga0233425_10001882_pt1 | contig 44306 bp, 39 predicted proteins | sample Watercolumn_Towu_2_FD_181712 | JGI IMG/M metagenome (GOLD analysis project Ga0233425, IMG submission 181712) | Freshwater microbial communities from Lake Towuti, South Sulawesi, Indonesia - Watercolumn_Towuti2014_140_MG | ecosystem: Environmental > Aquatic > Freshwater > Lake | place...
AGCGAAGTTGGCCAGTTCGCCCGCAATCGGCTCAAGTCCATGCAGCGAAGACCGACGCTGATCACTGCGTTCTGGAAACAGGCTGAACTGGCGTTCTGATGTCATCTACTTATACGAGTCTCAATAATTAGGAGTGGATGCCAAGAAATGGATCCGATGTTCCGAAAGTTGCTGGTTTTGATGTTGTGGCTTGTGAGCCTGGCGGCGAATGCTGCCGGCCTCGATGTCTATCTCGTGCGCCATGCGGAGACGCAGGCGAATGCTTCTGGAATTCACAATACTGTGACCAGCGGCAGCTTCTCGGAAGAGGGCGAGGCGCAGATTCGTATGCTGACCAACGGGCTCGCGCATTACCGCTTCGATGCCATTCTGGTGAGTCCAACCGAACGCACGCTGTATACCATCGCGCCGTATTTGCTGCAGACTGGGCGCAGCGCTGAAATCTGGCCGGAGATCGCCGAGTGTTGTTGGCAAAAGGATCGCATGAGCAGTGGACCGGGCGCGCTGGTGTGGGGTGATGATATTCGCTTGCCGGTTGCGATTGCCCCGCAGTTTGTGTTCCGAACGGGCATCCCGCAACGCAGTTTTGCCAATCGCAGTTATGCGGATGGTGTGGCGCAAGTGCGGCAGGCGGCGGATCTGATCCGCCAGCGCTATGGGCATTCCGGCAAATCGATATTGCTGGTGCTGCATTATCATTCCGGGGCGGTGCTGATGGCGGAATTGCTCGATCAGGATCGCGAGCAACTGCCGCATCTCAAGAATGCCCGGCTGACGCATTTGCGCCAGGATGATGCGGGCCAGTTTCATATTCTTACGGCGAATAGCCGGTTGGAGAGCGGGGAAGAGGAATGAGACGCGTCTGGACTTTTATCGGCTTTCTGGCACTTGCGTGTTGTTTTCCCGCATCGGTCTGGGCGGAATATCCGACCGCGCACCTACTGCTGAACACCTCGCAAACCGTTGCCGGTGAACTCATCGTTTATCCTGCGGGCACGGCCCGGGTTAATTCGGCGATTGTGCACATTCTCCCGAAAACTGCGACGGGCTGGCATCATCACGGCATCCCCAACTTTGCCTATGTGCTTTCCGGGCAGGTTGAGGTTGAATACGCGGATCACACGCGGCGGGTTTACAAGCAGGGCGACGCATTTATGGAAGCGATACACATGACGCATATCGGCGCGAATATGGGCGATGAACCGACCGAAATTCTGGTGGTGAACATGGGCGTCGAAGGCCAGCCGCATGTCTTTGCCGATGCGCCGCCGGACGTGCCGCCCGTTGTGGATAGCGCGCAGCGCAAGCCGGATTTGGTTGCGCTTGCCGAAGTGGATCCGCGTTTGCGGCTGGACATACGCTACGCCACGGCGAACAATTTTTCCGGCAAGGCGGTGTATGGCAGCGCTGCCGCGTTCATGCAGCGTCCGGCGGCATTGGCGCTGAAGGCGGCGAACGATCAGCTGCATGCGTCGGGTTATGGATTGATCGTTTTTGATGCTTATCGGCCCTGGCAGGTGACGCGCAATTTTTGGGATAGCTTCCCGCAATATCGCGCCTTTCTGGCCGATCCCCTGCAGGGTTCGCGGCACAATCGCGGTTGCGCGGTCGATCTGGGATTGTTTGATTTGCGCAGCGGCAAGGTCGTTTCCATGCCCAGTGATTACGATGAATTCAGCGAACGCGCCAGTCCGGATTACACCGGCGGCACAGCGGCGCAGCGGGCCGCACGCGATCTTTTGCGCGCAACTATGGAGGCGCATGAATTCAGCGTGTACCCCAATGAATGGTGGCATTTCGATTACCGTGACTGGGTCGAATATCCGCTGCTGAATCTCGGTTTTGAAGCCCTGGCTGGCGTTTCCGTGTCAGGCAAATAATTCGGGAGTTTTATGCGTCACTTTATTTCAGGAGACATCGGCGGCACGAAAACACGCCTTGCGCTGGTGGCCGTGGAAGGCACACGCGTCTCAATCGTGCATGAACACACTTATCCCAGTCGCGAGTTTGCCGATTTTGCCGATGTGCTGGCCAATTTTGCGAGACAGGTCACTCTGCCGGAAGCGGCGGCATTCGGTGTTGCGGGACAAATCCATGGCCGTGTGGCGCGCACTACCAATCTCGATTGGGTGATTGATGCCGCAGCGCTGGAGGCGCGCTTCGGCTTGCGTCGCGTCGGTTTGCTCAATGATCTGGAGGCTACGGCCTGGGGGATTGCTGCGCTGGATGAGCGTGACGTGCTGACCTTGCATGCCGGACAGGCAGGCGCGCAGGGCAATTGCGCCGTGATTGCGGCAGGCACCGGTTTGGGCGAGGCGGGTTTGTATTGGGATGGCCGGCAGCATCGGCCTTACGCCACCGAAGGCGGGCATGTCAGTTTCAGCCCGGCCAGCGCCGACGAGTTCGCCTTGCTGAATTATTTGCAGGCGCGCCACGGTCATGTGAGCTGGGAGCGCGTGGTGTCCGGCATGGGCATCGTCAACCTGCATGCGTTTTTGCGCGAGCATCACGGGACGCCCGCACCCGTTTGGCTGGCAGAGAAATTCTCTCAGGGCGATGCCGCGGCCGCGATTTCGGCGGCGGCGCTGGCCGGACGCGATGCCATTTGCGTCGAGACGATGCAATGGTTCGTGCGCCTGTATGGCGCGGAGGCCGGCAATCTGGCGCTGAAGAGCATGAGCCGTGGCGGAATTTATGTGGGCGGCGGTATTGCGCCGAAAATTTTGCCGCTGTTGCAGTCGGGCGCATTCATGGCTGCGTTTCTGAATAAAGGCCGGATGCGGCCTTTGCTTGAAGCCATGCCGGTGAAGATCATCCTGAACGATCGCACAGCGTTGTTTGGCCCTGCGCTCTTTGCGGCAAATTCCTGAATCGATCCGCACACTGTACAGCGGGGCTGCGGCTGAAAGGGCTATAATCCAGTCGGTAAACCGATTCCCGATCCACGATTGTTTTCAGCGCCGACATGGAAAAAAGCACCGCTTACGTTCTGCAGGTTCGCCCCCGGATTCCCGAACGTCTCAGCCGACTCGAAGAGCTGGCCAATAATCTCTGGTACAGCTGGGATCGTTCTTCCCGCGCCCTGTTTGCGCGCCTGCATCCCGGGCTGTGGAAGGCGACCGGGCAAAGTCCCAAAGCTTTTCTCAAACGTGTCGACGAGCAGCGTCTGCTGGAGGCCGCAGAAGATCGCGCCTTCATGGCCAGCTTTAATCGCGCCCTGGCCGACTACGACACCTACAACAGCTATCAATCGCCCGAACGGGAGGAAGACCAGCTGGGCGAGCACGAACTGATCGCCTATTTTTGCGCCGAGTTCGGCTTTCATGAAAGCCTGCCGATTTATTCGGGCGGGCTCGGAATTCTGGCCGGGGATCATTGCAAGGCGGCGAGCGATCTGCGCCTGCCCTTCATCGGCGTGGGACTCTTGTACCGGCAGGGCTATTTTCATCAGTTCATCGATGGCGAAGGCAACCAGATCGCCAGCAATGCCGACTCGAATTTCGAAGATCTGCCGATTACGCCGGCGCGCTTAGCTGATGGCGCGGAGGCCGGCATTACGCTGGATCTGCCCGGCCGCACGCTGCACATAAAAATCTGGCAGGCGAGGGTAGGTCACGTCACGCTGTACCTGCTGGATACTGATCTCGACAGCAACAGTACTCACGATCGCGACATCACGCACCGCTTGTATGGCGGCGACAAGGTGATGCGCCTCGAACAGGAAATCGTCCTGGGTATTGGCGGCGTCAAGGCTTTGCAGGCACTGGGGCTGAGCCCGACCGTGTGGCATATCAATGAAGGTCACGCGGCATTCCTGATTCTCGAACGCATACGGCAGAAAGTGCAGAACGAGGGGCTGGATTTTCAGTCCGCGCTTGAATGCGTCGCCGTGAATACGGTCTTTACCACGCATACTCCGGTGCCAGCCGGGCATGACCATTTTACGGCGGAGTTGCTGGAAACCTATTTCGCACACTATTTGCCGGCGCTGAAAATCGATCGCGAAACTTTCCTCGCGCTGGGGCATGCAAGCGACAGTCCGGATTTCAACATGACTTCGCTGGCCATCCGGGGAACGCGCTTCCACAACGGTGTTTCGCGTATTCACGGGGAAGTCTCGTCGCGGATTTGCGCGGAGCTGTGGCCGCAGATTGCTCCGGACGAAAATCCGATGACCTATATCACCAACGGCGTCCACACGCCGACCTTCCTCGCGGCCGAGTGGGTGGATGTGCTGGAGCGCGGCTTGGGGATGGAATGGAACGACCGCATGACGGACGTGGAATTCTGGAAAAATGTCGAGCGCATTCCCGACCATTTGTTCTGGAGTGTGCGGCGCATGCTGAAATCGAAAATGCTCAACATGGTGCGTGATCGCATCAGCGCCCAGCATTTTCGCAATCACGGTTCGGAAGCGCATCTGGATCGTCTGCTCAAGTACGTCAATCCGGAAAATCCGAATGTGCTGACCATCGGTTTCGCGCGTCGCTTTGCGACCTACAAGCGCGCAACGATGCTGTTCAGCGATCTGGAGTGGCTGCGCGAAATCGTGAGTGATCCGGAACGGCCGGTGGTTTTCATTTTCGCGGGCAAGGCGCATCCGGCCGATGTGCCGGGGCAGGACTTGATTCGCCGCATCACCCAGATTTCCAGGATGCCGGAGTTTGTCGGCAAGATTCTGCTGGTGGAAGGTTACGATCTCGGGCTGTCGCGCAAACTGGTGGCCGGCGTCGATGTATGGCTCAACAACCCGCTGTATCCGCTGGAGGCGAGCGGAACATCGGGCATGAAGGCAGGCATTAACGGCACGATAAATCTGTCGGTACTCGATGGCTGGTGGGGCGAAAGTTATGACGGCTCCAACGGTTGGGCCATCAAGCCCTTATCCGAATCGCTGCCCGAGGAAGTGCGCACCCGCGAAGAGACGCGCACGCTGTATGAGTTGCTGCAGGATCAGGTGGTGCCGCTGTACTACCAGCACGACAAGCTGGGGTTTTCGCAGGGCTGGGTCAGCATGGCCAAGCGTTCGATGGCGACGATCATGCCGCGTTTCAATTCGCGGCGCATGGTCGAGGAATATCTGATCAAGTGTTATTTTCCGGCCAGCCGTCAGCACCAGCGCTATCGCACCAATAATTTCGAGGTGTCTCATGCCATTGCGGCCTGGAAGACGCGTGTGCGCCAGGCCTGGAGCGGGGTGACGGCGCGGCGTACGGATACGTCAGCTTCGGACATCGCCTTCGGCCAGACGCTGACGCTGGAAGTCGCCATCAATCTCAACGGGCTGGATCCGTCCGATATCCGTGTTGAAGTATTGCTGGGCTTTCAGAGCAAGCGCCGTAAAGCCCAATATGTGCGGCGCTTCTATCTGCAGCCTGCGGGTAAATACAATGGCGCGGGGGAGCATCTCTTCGTGCTGACGCTGGATCCGGAACAGTGCGGCAAACTCGAATACCAGATTCGCTGTTACCCGCATCACGATATGCTGACGCATCCGTTCGAAATGGGCATGATGCGCTGGTTGTAAAACGATAAAAAACACTCGGGGAGTTGAAAAATGAAAGTCCTGTTTGCCACTTCTGAAATTGCGCCCTTGATCAAAACCGGCGGCCTGGCTGATGTTAGCGGCGCGTTGCCGGCAGCCTTGCGCGCCATCGGGGTGGATGTGCGTGTGCTGGTGCCGGGTTACCCGGCGGTGATGTCGCATCTTGCGCAGATCAACGAGGTGGCCGCTTTCAGGAATCTGCCGGGCTTTCCGGATTCGCGCTTGCTCGCAGGCGAAATGGACAACGGCGTGCCGTTGCTGGTGCTCGACTGCCCCGTGCTGTATCAGCGTGAGGGCGGCCCCTACAATGCGCCGCAGGGGCATGACTGGCATGACAATTTGCAGCGCTTCGGGCTGCTCTCCAAGGTGGGAGCGATTCTCGGTTCCCCGGGTTCACCGCTGGACTGGCAGCCGGATGTGGTGAATTGCAATGACTGGCAGACGGGACTGACGCCGGCGTATTTGCGTTTTGCGCAGGGCGCGCCCAGCGTGATGACTATCCACAACCTGGCGTTCCAGGGAATTTTCCCGCCGTCCGCATTGCACGATTTGCATTTGCCCGCATCCAGTTTTGGCATTGCCGGTCTGGAGTATTACGGCAATTTATCCTTCCTCAAGGGCGGTTTGTTTTACGCGGATCACATTACGACGGTGAGCCCGAGCTATGCGCGGGAAATTCAGCACGAGCCGCTGGGATTTGGCATGCAGGGGCTGCTCGCGAACCGGCAGGCGGACCTGACCGGCATTCTGAATGGCATCGACACCGAGGAGTGGAATCCGGCCAGGGATAAATTCATCGCCAAAACCTACAGCGCCGCGCGCATGACCGGCAAGGCGGAAAACAAGCAGGCGCTGCAGGCGCAAATGGGGCTGGAGCAAAATCCGGATATTCCGCTGCTGGGGGTGGTGAGCCGATTCACTTATCAGAAGGGACTGGACCTGTTGCTGGAAATCGCGCCGGGGCTGATGGAAATGCCGGTGCAATTGGCCATGCTGGGCAGCGGCGAACCGCAGATGCAGCAGACGGCGCGTGAGCTGGCCGCGCGTTATCCGGGCAGGATCGGCGTACACGTCGGTTTCAGCGAGGCGCTGTCACATTTGATCGAGGCGGGTTCGGATATGTTTGTGATGCCGTCGCGTTTCGAGCCCTGCGGACTGAACCAGTTTTACAGCCAGCGTTATGGGACGCCGCCCATCGTGCACGCTACCGGCGGCTTGGCCGATTCGGTCATTGATTGCTCTGCAGAGACTCTGGCGAATGGCACGGCCAGCGGCTTTGTTTTCAGCGGGATGTTTGCCGGCAATCTGTACACCACGATCCAGCGTGCGGTGGAGGTCTATCGTGAGCCCAGGCAGTGGAAGGCGCTGCGCAAGCTGTGCATGGGCAAGGATTTCAGCTGGGAAACCAGCGCCGCTGCCTATCGCGACGTCTTCGAGAAAGTGATACAGCAGCGCCGCTAAAGAATTCGCTGCCCGCACCGGGCAGCGAAATTATTCCTGCGTTTGACGATACAGCGCGATGAGCGCGTTGGTGGACGCGTCGTGGCCCGTCGCGGCAGGTGCATCAACGCGCAGCTCCGGCAGGATCTTGCTAGCCAGCTGCTTGCCCAGTTCTACCCCCCACTGATCGAACGGATTGATGTTCCAGATCACGCTCTGCACGAACACCTTATGTTCGTACAAGGCGATCAGCATGCCCAGCGTGTGCGGCGTCAAACGCGGGAAGAGCAGGGTGTTGGTCGGCTTGTTGCCGGGAAAAATCTTGTGCGGCAGCAGGCTTTCCAGCGCATCGCCCGACAGCCCCTGCGCAACCAGTTCGGCGCGGGCTTCCGCTGCTGTTTTGCCGCGCATCAGGGCTTCGGTCTGTGCGAAGCAGTTGGCAAGCAGGATGGCATGATGTTCACCCAGCGGATTGGCGCTTTGCAGCGGCGCGATGAAATCGGCCGGAATCAAGCGCGTGCCCTGATGAATCAGCTGATAAAACGCGTGCTGACCGTTGGTGCCGGGTTCGCCCCAGACCACCATGCCGGTGTCGTAATCGACGGGCTGACCGTTGCGATCCACCCCCTTGCCGTTGCTTTCCATGTCGAGCTGTTGCAGGTAGGCCGCAAAGCGGTGCAGGTATTGGTCGTAGGGCAAAACGGCATTGGAACCGGCGCCGAAGAAGTTGCCATACCAGATGCCGAGCAGGGCCAGCAGCACCGGTAAATTGTTTTCGAAAGCCGTGGTGCGGAAATGCTGGTCCATCTCGTAAGCCCCGCCCAGCAGGGCTTCGAAATGATCCATACCCAGATAAATCGCGATGGGCAGGCCGATCGCAGACCACAACGAATAACGGCCGCCGACCCAATCCCAGAACTCGAACACGTTTTCCGGATTGATGCCGAATTGCGAGGTGGCCGAAAGATTTGTAGACACTGCCGCAAAATGTTTGGCCACGGCCGCTTCATCGCCGAGGGCGTCGATCATCCAGGCGCGTGCCGCTCTGGCATTGGTGAGCGTTTCCTGGGTGGTGAAAGTTTTGGAGCTGACGATGAACAGCGTTGTCTCGGCGTTGAGGCCGCGCAAGGTTTCGAGCAGGTGCGTGGCGTCGACATTGGAAACAAAATGCGCCCGCAAGTCTGGCTTGCCAAAGGGTTTCAGTGCTTCACAAACCATCAGCGGGCCGAGGTCGGAGCCGCCGATGCCGATGTTGACGATGTCGGTAATGGGCTTGCCGGTATGACCGCGATGTGCGCCTGAGCGAACGGCATCGGAAAAAGTCCGCATTGCTGCCAGCACGCGCCGCACATTCGGCATGACATCCTGACCATCAACCAATACGGGGCGTTCCGCGCGGTTGCGCAAGGCGGTATGCAGCGCTGCGCGATGTTCCGTGGCGTTGATCTTTTCCCCGCCGAACATGCGTTCTACCCATTCCGCGAGGTTCGCCTGTTGCGCCAGCGCCAGCAGATGCGTCAGGGTTTCCTGCGTAATGCGGTTCTTGGAGTAGTCGAGCAACAGCTCACCGCAACGTGCAGAGAAGCGCTCAAAGCGTTGCGGGTCGGCCGCAAACAGGTCGCGCATCTGCAAGGGGGCGACGGTAGCATGGTGTTGTTTGAGCTTTAGCCAGGCATGCGAATCGGTAAGCGTGGACATGATAATCGGTGCGTATTAATTAATCCTGTGGAACCAGAACGATGCCGGCCAGCGGCGGCAGGGAAACGACCGCAGAGTAGGGCAGTCCCATCCAGGGAATGGCTTCGGCCTGGATCAGTCCGGCGTTGCCGATGTTGCTGCCTGCGTAGTATTCCGAATCGCTGTTGAGCACTTCCTTGTAAGCCTTCATTTCCGGCAGCCCCAAACGGTAGTGGGTGCGCGGCACCGGTGTAAGGTTCAGCGAGACCACGGCCGAGGCGCCATTGCGCGCCTTGCGTTGGTAGGACAGCACGGATTTTTCTGCATCGTTGCAATCAATCCAGGCAAAACCATCGGGATGGAAATCCAGTTCATGCAGTGCGGGCAGGTTGCGATACAGACGGTTCAAGTCGTGGCACAAATTCTGTACGCCACGATGCAGTCCCTGGCCCAGCTGCCACCATTCCAGCTCCCATTTGGATTGCCACTCGCGGCCTTGGGCGATTTCATTACCCATGAAGTTGAGTTTCTTGCCCGGGCTGGTCATCTGATAGGTCAGCAGGAGGCGCAGATTGGCGAATTTCTGCCAGGCATCTCCCGGCATCTTGGAGAGCAGCGAGCCTTTGCCATGCACCACCTCGTCGTGCGAAAACGGCATGACGAAGTTCTCGCTGTAGGCGTAAATCTGTCCGAACGTCAGCTGGTTGTGATGATAACGGCGATGCACCGGATCGTGGTGGAAGTAGCTCAGCGTGTCATTCATCCAGCCCATGTTCCATTTCACCGAGAATCCCAGTCCGCCCAGATACGTGGGACGGGATACGCCGGGCCAGGCCGTGGACTCCTCGGCGAAGGTCAGCGCGCCCGGGAAGTCCTGATGCACCATGATGTTCATCTCGCGCAGGAATTCCACCGCTTCCAGATTTTCTCGACCGCCGTATTTGTTGGGAATCCATTCACCGGCCTTGCGCGAATAATCGAGGTACAGCATCGAGGCGACTGCGTCGACGCGCAAACCATCGAAGTGGAATTCCGACAGCCAGTAATGCGCACTGGACATCAGGAAGCTTTTCACTTCGTTGCGGCCGTAATTGAAAATGTAGGTGCCCCAGTCCTGATGGAAGCCGAGGCGCGGGTCTTCGTGTTCGTACAGGGCCGTGCCGTCAAAGCGGGAAAGTGACCAGCTGTCCTGCGGGAAGTGGGCCGGAACCCAGTCCAGCAGAACGCCGATGCCGGCCTGGTGGCAGGCATCGATGAATTGCCTCAGTTCATCGGGTGAGCCAAAACGGCTGCTGGGTGCGAAGTAGCCGGTGCATTGATAGCCCCAGGATTCATCCAGCGGATGTTCGGAAATCGGCAAGAGTTCAATGTGGGTGTAACCCATGCCTTTGACGTAGGGCACAAGATCGGCGGCCAATTCGCAGTAGCTGTAATAGCGGCCATCCGGGTGACGTTTCCATGAGCCCGCATGCACTTCGTAAATGTTGATGGGGGCATGCAGCCAGTCCCAGGAAGTGCGCTGCTTCATCCATTCTGCGTCTTGCCACTGGTGGCTTACTGGCGGGGCAGCCAGCGAAGCCGTGCCGGGACGCAGCTCATAACCCTGGGCGTAGGGGTCGGTTTTGGTCAGCAGGGCGCCCGTGTCGCGGTTGCGAATTTCGTAGCGATAAAGCTGATGGCCGGGAATGCCGGGAATAAAAAGCTCCCAAACGCCGCTGCCGCCGAGTGAACGCATGGGATGGCGGCGGCCGTCCCACTGATTGAATTCGCCGACGACACTGACGCGTTCGGCATTGGGCGCCCAGACGGCGAAACGTATGCCTTCCACACCATCGATCTGCATGGCGTTGGAGCCCAGCATCCGGTAACCCTGGTGCAGTTTGCCCGAGCTGAAAAGATACAGATCATCGGAGTTTATGCTGCTGGCGAACTGGTAGGGATCATGAACATCATGCGTTGCGTCGCCGTAATGAAAACGCAATTTGTAGGGTTTGGCCGGAGCCGTTTTCCCGTGCCACTCGAAAATTCCCGAGAAGTGCACTCGCGAAAGGGGTTTCGTGCCGGCCTCAAGTATCAATTCAACCGCGCTGGCTTGGGGGTCGTAGACTCGAATGATCCAGTCATTCTCTTCCTTGTGCAGGCCCAAAAGTTGAAACGGGTCATACAAGCGTGCCTGTAACAATGAATCGATCAGAGTGTTCATGCTGGTTTATCTCCCGTTTTCCCTTGTATGTGGGCGCAATTGTAAACGATAATGCGCCTGTTAACGAAGGCAAATCAAAGGGGAGAAGAATCGTGAATGCTGAATTGGGCTATCTGCAGAAAAAGTACCAAACTGCCACCGGCGAACCTGCGCCGCGCTTTGTAAGCCGCATCACCAAAAACACGTATGCCATGGTGCTTGCCGGCGGACGTGGCAGCCGCCTGCATCAACTGACAGATTGGCGCGCCAAGCCGGCGGTGCCGTTTGGCGGCAAATTCCGAATCATTGATTTTGTCCTGTCGAATTGCGTCAATTCCGGCATCCGCCGCATCGGTGTCGCAACGCAATATAAATCGCACAGCCTTATTCAGCATATTCAGCGCGGCTGGTCTTTTTTGAATGGCCAGTTCGGCGAGTTTGTCGATTTGCTGCCGGCGCAACAACGCATCAGCGAAGAGCACTGGTATCAGGGAACGGCCGACGCGGTGTTTCAGAATCTGGACATTCTGCGTGAGACCAATCCCGATTTCGTGCTGATCTTGGCGGGCGATCACATTTACAAGATGGACTACGGTAAGTTGCTGGCCTTCCATGTGGACAGCAAGGCGGATATGACGGTAGCCTGCCTGGAGGTGCCGGTTGCCGATGCCAAGGCATTTGGCGTCATGGCTGTGAACGAGCAGGGTAAGGTCGTCGAGTTTTCCGAAAAGCCCGAAAATCCCGCAAGCATTCCGGGCAAGCCGGACACCTTGCTGGCCAGCATGGGGATTTACGTGTTCAACACCAAATTCCTGTTCGAGCAACTTATTCGCGATGCGGACGATCCGCACTCCACGCATGATTTCGGCAAGGATTTGATTCCCTACATGGTCGAGAAATACAGCGTGTATGCCCAGAGTTTCGAGCATAGCTGCGTCGGCATGTCAGATGACAATATCCCCTACTGGCGCGATGTGGGAACCATCGACTCCTATTGGGAAGCCAATATGGAATTGACCAAGGTGATCCCGGATCTGAATATGTACGATCAGGAATGGCCGATCTGGACGCATCAAGCGCAATTGCCCCCGGCAAAATTCGTGTTTGACGAAAATGACAGACGTGGCATGGCCATCGATTCACTGGTGTCCGGCGGTTGTATCGTGAGCGGCTCCGTGGTGCGCCATTCCGTGCTGTTCTCCGATGTGCGGGTCAACAGCTATTGCAACATTGAAGATTCGGTTCTGCTGCCCAATGTGGATGTGGGCCGTTATGTCACCCTGAAACGGGTGATCGTCGACAAGAATTGCAAGATTCCGGAGGGCTTGGTTGTCGGCGTAAATCCCGAAGAGGATCGCAAGCGCTTCCATGTCAGCCCCAATGGCGTGACGCTGATTACGCCGGACATGCTGGGCCAGCGCATTCATAGCATCCGTTAATTATTAATTGTTCTGTGCCGCCGCGTCCCTGCGGCGGTTTTTATTTGAGATGAATAGACCAACCAATATCGTTTTTCTCTGGCACATGCATCAACCGGATTATCGCGATTACGCGACCGGAGATTTTGTGCTGCCCTGGACTTATTTGCACGCCATCAAGGATTACACCGACATGGCCTACCATCTGGAACGTCACCCCGGCATGCGCGCCATCGTGAACTTCGTGCCGGTTCTGCTGGATCAGATCGAGGATTACGTGGATCAGTTTGCAACCGGCCAGTTGCGTGACCCGCTATTACGCTTGCTGGCGCACGAGGACTTGAATCAGGCCACGCCGTCTGAACGTCAGCTGGTGTTTGATGCGTGTTTCCGCAGCAACCACACCAAAATGATCGCGCCGTATCCCGCCTACAAACGCATCTGGGATCTGTTCAATCGTTTGCAGGCCGATGGTGAAATGTTGCTGGGTTATCTGTCCGGGCAGTATCTCGCGGACTTGCTGACCTGGTATCACCTGGCGTGGTGCGGGGAAAGCGTCCGGCGCGAACACAAACTTGTCGTCGACTTGATGAGCAAGGCCGAAGGCTTTACGCCGGAGGATCGCCGGCAGCTATTGGCACTGATCGGCGAATTGATGGCGGGAATCATTCCGCGCTACCGGAAATTGTCCGAGACCGGACAGATCGAAATCTCCGCGACGCCGCATTATCATCCGCTGGCCCCGTTGCTGATTGATCTGAATACGGCCGCCGAAGCCATGCCGGATGCGCCTTTGCCGCAGTCGCCACACTATCCGGGCGGGCGCCGTCGGGTTGCAGCTCATGTCAGCAAAGCCCGGCAAAGTCATACGCGACGCTTTGGCAGAACGCCAGTCGGCATGTGGCCTGCGGAGGGTTCCATCTCTGTGGCCACCTTGGATGTCATGGCGCGCGAGGGGTGTCAGTGGGCGGCAAGCGGGGAAGGGGTGCTGGGCAACAGTCTGCACCGATATCTGGAACAGGTGCCGGAGCGCAAGGAATATCTGTATCGGCCTTATCAAATTGAAGGGGTTGCAGACGGATTGCAGTGTTTTTTCCGTGACGACCGTTTGTCGGATCTGATCGGGTTTGAATATTCCCGTTGGCACGGCAAGGATGCGGCGCATCATTTCATCCGGGAGGTGGAAGCCATCGGGGCGGCCTCAGGTGAAACAGCACCGATCGTCAGCATTATTCTGGATGGTGAAAATGCCTGGGAATATTACCCCTACAACGGTTTTTACTTTCTTGACGAGCTTTACGGCGAACTCGAAAAACATGCCAGTATCCACACCACGACCTACGAACGTTACATGAGCGGAGACATCGTTCCGGGGACCTTGCCAGGCATCGTGCCCGGCAGCTGGGTTTATGGCAACTTCTCAACCTGGATTGGTTCGCGCGACAAAAATCGCGCCTGGGATCTCCTGTGCGTGGCCAAGCAAAGTTACGACATCGTCATCGGAAGTGGACGCTTGAGTCAGAGCGAGCAGGAAGCCGCAGAAAAACAGCTTTGCTCCTGCGAAAGTTCGGACTGGTTCTGGTGGTTTGGCGACTACAATCCTTCGCATGCGGTATCCAGTTTCGATCAGCTGTTCCGCCACAATCTGACCGAGCTCTACCGGATGCTGAAACTGTCGCCGCCACAAAACCTTCAAGACCCGATCAGCCAGGGCGGCGGCTCGCCCGAGGCGGGTGGGGCAATGCGCCGGGCCAGCTAACAAATTACGGGACGCCATAATCCATGCTCAGCCAACGTCGCAGCGGTATTTTGCTACATCCGACTTCCCTCCCGGGCCCCATGGGCTCGGGGGATCTCGGCCGGGAAGCTTATCGATTCGTGGATTGGCTGCACGCAACCGGGCAGGGCTATTGGCAAATGTTGCCTGTCGGTGAAATTGGCCCGGGCAATTCGCCCTATATGAGCAGCTCCTCATTCGCTGGCAACGTGCTGCTGATTGATTTTCAGGAGCTTGCCAGCAGTGGCTGGTTATCGCCGGAAGAGATCCTGCCGCCCGTGGAAATGCTCCCGGAAAAGGTGGATTTTGGCTGCGTCATTCCCTATAGAATGGCGCGGCTTCGCCTTGCATTTTTAAGATTTAACACCACTAATAACAGCGAGTTACTGCGAAGTTTTAATCTTTTTTGCGAACTTCAGTCCGCATGGTTGAATGACTACGCCACCTTCATGACCATCGCCGACCTTTATCCGGGGAAGGTATGGAGCGAGTGGCCGGAGGAATTGATTCAGCGCTCGGCATCGGCCATCAGCCGAATTCAGAAGCAGTATGGCGACGAAATAAAATTCTGGCAGTTTGTGCAGTGGTGTTTTGACCGGCAGTGGCATGCCTTGAAGCGGTATGCGAATGCCAATGGTGTGCGCCTGATTGGTGATGTACCCATTTTCGTGGCCTACCACAGTGCGGATGTGTGGGCGAATCAAGCGCTGTTTAATCTTGATAAGCGCGGTAAGCCGCTGACAGTCGCAGGCGTTCCGCCCGATTACTTCAGTGAAACCGGGCAGCTATGGGGAAATCCGCTGTACCTTTGGAATGCGCATGAAAAAACCGGCTACGCCTGGTGGATTGCCAGAATGCGCCGTGCGCTGGATTTGACTGATGTCGTTCGGGTTGATCATTTCCGTGGATTTGCCGGCTTCTGGGAAATTCCTGCCAATGCACCGACGGCAATTGAAGGCCGCTGGGTGACCGGCCCGGGCGCGCGGTTTTTTGAAACCCTGAAAGCAGCCATTCCCGAGCTACCCATCATCGCCGAGGATCTGGGCGTTATCACGCAAGACGTGATTGATTTGAGGGAAGAATTTCAGCTCCCTGGAATGCGGGTGCTGCAGTTCGCCTTTGGCGGTGGTGAAGACAATCCGTTTCTGCCGCACAACTATGTCGAAAACTGCGTCGCCTATACAGGGACGCATGACAACTCGACTACCGTTGGCTGGTGGGAGGGGCTGGCGCAGCATGAGCGTGAAAGCGTCACGCAACATCTCAACACGGATGGCTCCGATATCAACTGGGCGATGATTTCTGCGCTGCAAACCTCAATTGCGAATACGGTCGTTATTCCGCTGCAGGATGTCATGGGGCTGAATGACGAACATCGCATGAATTTCCCTGGAAAACTTGAAGGCAACTGGTCGTGGCGTTTTCGCTGGGATGACCTGCGGTCTGAGGATTCCATGCGCCTATATAACTTGACCCAAGAGAGCGGGAGGATCCCGCGCTGAAAATGCTTACATCCTTTCGAGTCGCCCAAGCACGTCGTTTTACATAATATACATTATGCGAACTTTTCAGAATGGCTTTTCAGAGAGAAAAATCGGGTAAATATCTTGAATTCAATAAGTTGCCACTCTTCCTGGTCGACTATTCAGGCATATCCGAATGCTTAGTCAATTCTTGCGCTTGCGCGGATTTTTCATGTTTGTCCTGATGCAGGAACGCGAGCAACGATTTCAGACGCGCAGGCCGTACCGGTTTTTGAAGCAAAAGAGCACTGATATTCCCTTCCCCCTGTCGACGACTTCCGCGCTCGTGCTGCTGTGGAGCGGCGCAGATGTCTACCGCTCGCCCATTGTGCGCGAATACTGGAAGCAGCTGGACTTGTCAGCGGGGCGTGCGCTTTTTGACCGCTGCAATGAGGTATGGCCACATTACAGTCAGGTGATTCAGAATCGCAAATGGTTGCTCGATCAATGGAGCGACGAAATTCTCAACTCCGGCGAGATTGCTCAAACGGTGATACTGGCCGCAGGCTTGGCCCCACTTGGGCTGGATCTGGCAGCCCGCTTCCCGCGCTGCCGTGTGTTTGATGTGGACATGAGCCTGATGCCCGAGAAAGCACAGCTGGTTGCCGGAATTCATAATGCGCCGACCAACCTGCACTTCGTCACGGCGGACATCACCGACCGCGCGGCGTGCAAGGCGGCGCTGGTGCAAGCGGGATGGCAACCGGAGCAAGCGACGCTGTTAATCATTGAAGGCATCAGCTACTACATTTCCAGGGCGCAATTGATTGATCTGCACGACATGGTTGCACCGGGTTCGCAGGTATTGCTGGAATACATGGTGCCTGAGGCTGAAATTCTGGCCGAGAGACGACACATTCCGCGTGAAATATTTCAGACAATAGTTGAGCATTGCGGCGTAAGAACGCCGATTGAAGTCTGGAATCTGGCCGAACTTGCGGCCAGGATGCCGGGAAAAATTCTTCGGCACGTGACGATGCGCGACATAGAGCGGCTCAGACATCCGGAAAGACAAAAGAATATTTGCACCTTCCCAACTGCGGATTCAGGCTGGATCGAAATTGCCAATATTCAGCGTCTGGACTGATCATCCGCACGCAAAATCGCTTTCCATCGGGCCTTCATGAACTCGCCAAACACATACTAGAAAAAATCCAAGGAAAAAGAAAAAGCCCTGAAAAATCAGGGCTTGATTTGGGGTGACTGATGGGACTCGAACCCACGACAACCGGAATCACAATCCGGGACTCTACCAACTGAGCTACAGTCACCACTGACCTTTGCTTGTCCGACACTGGCGTGCCCGACAGGAATCGAACCTGTAACCCCCAGCTTAGAAGGCTGGTGCTCTATCCGGTTGAGCTACGGGCACAATTCTTTTCGCGATGTTTTTTTTGAAACCTGGTCGGGGTGGAGAGATTCGAACTCCCGACATCCTGCTCCCAAAGCAGGCGCGCTACCAGGCTACGCTACACCCCGAAGGGTGCGCATTATACAGACGCGGAGTGATAAAGCAATTCAGCGGCGAGATTTTTTGAACTGCGGCGACGCCAGCATGAGGTAGTAGCCCATGGACCACAAGGTCAGCAACGCAGCGACATACAGCAGCAGCAGCCCCAGCATCTGGCCGTTAACCCCCAGCAGCGTGTCGTGATACAGCAGCAACAGGATCGCCAGCATCTGAAAAGTCGTTTTGACCTTGCCGATCATCGACACGGCCACGCTTTTGCTTTCGCCCAGTTTGGCCATCCACTCGCGCAGCGCGGAAATAGTGATTTCCCGCCCGATGATGATGAAGGCGATGATAGCCTCTGCCCTGCCCAGCTCGACCAGGACGATCAACGCAGCAGCCACCATCAACTTGTCGGCAACCGGATCGAGAAAAGCGCCAAATGCAGAAGATTGATTCAGGCGTCGGGCCAGATAGCCGTCGAGCCAGTCGGTGGCTGCTGCAACCAGGAAAAACAGGGTGCTGATCAGATTTTTGTGTTCCGGCGCTAGTGTGGCGTCCGGGACATAAAAGACGGCAACGAAAACCGGAATCAGCAGGATGCGCAACCAGGTCAGCAGATTGGGAATATTCAGAGGCATGTGTCAGTGTAGCTGCTGATAAATCTTTTCAGCAAGCGACTTGCTGATTCCCGCGACTTCGGCCAGCTGCGCCACACTCGCCTCGCGCACGCCCTGCAGCCCGCCAAAATGCGTCAGCAAGCTGCGCCGGCGTTTATCCCCGACGCCATCGATTTCTTCCAAGCTGGAAATTTTACGCGCCTTGCCGCGTTTGGCGCGGTGGCCGGTAATCGCAAAACGATGTGCTTCATCGCGGATCTGCTGAATCAGATGCAGTGCGGGGTCATCGGCCGGGAGTTGCCTGGACGAGCCATCGGCAAAAATCAGCTGCTCCAGCCCCGGTTTGCGCGCTTCGCCCTTGGCCACACCGAGCAGGGTCAAATCCTTCAGTCCGAGCGACTGCATGACATCGATGGCGATATGCAGTTGTCCCAGCCCGCCATCGATGAGGACGATGTCCGGCCTGGCCCCGTCTCCCGCTTGCAGCTTCTGGTAACGCCGGGTCAGGGCCTGACGCATCGCGGCGTAGTCGTCGCCCGCCACGATGTCTGTGATGTTGTAGCGGCGATACTGCGCGGGGCGCATTTCGCCTTGGTCATACACTACGCAGGAGGCCACGGTGGCTTCGCCCATGGTGTGGCTGATGTCGAAACATTCGATCCGCTGCAGTTCCGGCATGTTCAGCCAGGCCCGCAGTTTTTCCAGGCGCAGCTGCTGGCCGCCGCGCTGGAGCAGATGTTGCTGCAAGGCCAGTCCCGCATTGCGCTGCCCCATTTCCAGCCATTCCTTGCGCGCGCCGGTGTTGGCCATGCGGATTTTGACGGGGTGGCCGGCTTGCCCGGACAGCACCTCACCCAGAGTCGAATTGTGCACATCGTGGTCGAGCAGGATCAGCGGCGGGATACTGCGATTGAGATAATGCTGGGCGAGGAAGGCCTCAATGATTTCTTCGGAGGCCAGTTCGTTGGCATGCTCCGGAAAAAAGCTCTTGTCGCCGAGGTGGCGGCCGCCCCGCACCATGGCGAGATTCAGGCAGGTCGCGCCATCCTGCCGGGCCAGGACGATGATGTCCGCATCCGTCGTGCCGCCGGTGGATTCCACAAACTGCTTCTGCTGCACGGTATGCAGATCGCGCAGTTGGTCGCGCAACAATGCGGCCTGCTCGTAGTGTTGCTGTTCCGCCGCTTGGGTCATGGCAGTCTGTAACACGCTTTCGACTTCCGCATGTTTGCCCTGCAACAATCGCACCGCATTCTGGATGTCACGGGCGTAATCGTCCTCGGAAATCAGTTGCACGCAGGGCGCAGTGCAGCGGTGAATCTGGTGCAGCAAACAGGAACGCGTCCGGTGTTCGAAGACGCTGTCCTCGCAGGTGCGCAGGCGAAACACCTTTTGCAGCAGCTGAATGCTTTCCTTCGCCGCCTGGGCATTCGGGTAAGGTCCGAAGTATTGGTGCTGCCGGTTTGGCGTGCCGCGATAGTACGTCAGGCGCGGAAATCGATGGCCGGTCAAGACAATGTACGGATACGATTTATCGTCTCTGAACAGTATGTTGTAGCGCGGCTTCAAACTCTTTATGAGATTGTTTTCCAGCAGCAGCGCTTCCGCTTCCGAGCGCGTCACGGTCGTTTCAATCCGCGCGATATGTGAGACCATCAACCGGATTCTGGGGGAAAGTTGCTCCGCAGCCCGGAAATAAGAGCTCACCCGCTTGCGCAGCTGTCTGGCCTTGCCGACATACAACACCTCCCCCCTGGCATCGAAAAACCGATAGACGCCGGGAAGTAATGGCAGGCCATCGAGCACGGCCTTGGGGTTGAACGCAGGGGACTGTTCGTTCACATCAGATCCTGCAGCCCGGCCGCGAATTGTGTCGCCCCGCCGTTGGCTGGATGCCGTACTGCACCGGCCGTGGCGATGCCCATTTCGTGCAGCAGGCCTTCCGCCTTCTTGCCAACGGCGACGATGCGCGCGTGCGGGAAGGCCTCGACCAGCATCCGCAACGCCGGCTCGCCGAGTTTGATCTCATCCGGTGTCGGCGTGCGGTTGGACCACAGATTGTCCGCACGGTACGGATGCAGCTGCATTGCATTCCACAGAATGGTGCGCTCGGCAATGCCGAGCCGGTACAGCGTTTTCCACACGATGGTCGCCGACGGCTCGGAAAACGGCAGGCGTCGTGTTGACAGGCGGCCGCTCAGGGGGGCGATGCGCGGAATGACACCCTCGCCGAGCAGGCGTTCGCTGGTGAAGGCGATGCCGCTGTAGCGGCAACCCTGGTAGCCGGGCGCTTCGCCGGCCAGGATGAATTGCGGCTCACAACCCAGATGCAGCGCGAGCCGTTCGAGCTTCTGATTTGGGCCATTGCCTACGGCATCGTGCGGACAGTGGTCGCGCCAAGGATTGAACAGCCCGACACGCCCGGACGGGAGCGTTGCGACCAGACTTTCGGCAAGCGACAGGCGGGAGTTCACGATGCGTAACGTTCTTTCTACAAGTAACCGGCAAACCTCAGCCAGATAGCCACACCAGCAAGCAGCAGCACCAGCCCAGTCAGCCAATACGGCCACAGCTTTCGCTTTTCGGCAAATGGATCGCTCAACGCGCGCATGGCGCCCGGCGGCAAGCTGGCCATCTGGGTCAGCGCGGTGCCAAACGGGATGTTGATTTGCATGCGGGCATTGATTGCCCAGCCGCAGGCATCGAGGATGGGGCCGAGATTGCGGCGCTTGAGCTTGAACCAGGCCAGCACCATCGAGGGCCCGGAAATCAACAGCACCAATCCGGCCAGCGCCAGCGGAATCTGCCAGAGCTTCAAGCCGAGAATGCCGCTGACTATGGAGGCGACGATGCCGCCAATCGCGCCAATGGCCAGCCCGATCGCAGCAAAAATACCGGCGAACTTCGCGACATCGAAAGGTGGTTTGGCGGCAGTGGCGGGGCTTTCGGTCGCCGCTTTGCCATTATCGACCACGGCCTTGATCATCTTGCCTTCGACGGTGGACGCCTTGGAAGCTGCAAATTTCTGCAGTTGTTCGCTGACCAGCTTGCCCAGTTTTTTATAGGGCGACCAGAACGCCTGATGAATGCTGATCGGATGATCCAGAATGCGCACGATGCTGGCATTCCAGTCGCTCCCCTGCCGGTCATAGAACATTCCGTTCCGGCCGGTCACGAGGAAGTCCGAATCACCCGCCGTAAACGCAGCGGCAATATTCGTTTTCTCACTGCCGCCATTGCGCACGCATTCGCAGTAAACCAGGCAAATGCCGCTGCTGTTGGCAAAAGCTGCATGCCTGTTGATGTCGTCCACGCGCACGCACAGATCGCAGCTGCGACCGTCCAGATACAAAGTACCGATCTGGAACACGGCCTTACCTTTGCCGGTGTAAAAATTGCGGAAGGAGACGAAATTATTCGCCAGCACGAACAAATCGCGCCTCAAACACAGCAGGCGTTCAACGGAACGCACCGACTTGACCTCTTCTTCCACCGCCTTGTCCTGTGCCAGGAGCGACCGCAATGCGGTTTCATGGGCGCCCTCTGCGAAAATTTCCTGCAAACGCGCCATGCTGAGCGAGGCCGTGCTGCCCGCAGGTTTGTGCGACAACCACTGGGCATGCGCACGGAATGTCGCCGAGAGCATTTGCCAATCGGCAAAAGACAGGAGCGTGCGTTCTCCGAGTAATGGACGAACTACTTGTTCCTGGAAGTCGGCAATCTTGTCTTTCCAGGCCGGATTGATGCCATCATCCAAGGCGAGCGACTTGCCGGCGCTCACCAGTGCGATGGGAAATTCCGCAATTGCGGGCGTTTCTGCCGAGAGCGCGCCTGCGGCCACTTGCGCATAATCTTCAATGGCACGGCTGAGCGGCGCGGTGGCACGGTTATCGTACGCCGCCATCTGGCAGCGCAGGACATAGTCGTCGATCTTGGCCGCAACCGCCTGCCAGGCTGCGAAGGCCGCTTCGGTATTCTCACCGAGCGGGAAAATTGCCGGATCAGCCAAACCAGTCCGGTACCAATCCAACGAATGGGCAGCATCACTGAAGAAGGTTTCGATTGCTGACTCATCGACCCCGGAATTCCCGCTCAGGTCGGCGACTCCGGGCAAACAGGCCAGCAGGGTTTCCACGACGCCACGCAAACCGGTGTCCGCGATCTGCGCCGGATAAATCACGCCATCGCCATTGAATTCCAGTCCGGCAAGCCGTTGTTCAATATCCTGCATATCCGCCAAGGTAAGCTGATCATTTTCGGACTTGCCCAAGGTCTTCAGCAGGTGGCGCACCGAGGATTGGATGCGTACGCCCTCCTCCGTGGTCGTGTTGATGTCGGTCAAGCGCAGGCCATCACGCCCTTCCGCCAATTGGGCGGCATCGATGAGCAAGCCGCCGAGCCAATGCGCCGCATCCAGAATATCGCTGGCGCGAATATGGCCGTCCTGATCGCGATCCAGCAGCGCCAGGGTTCTGGGTTCGAACTCGATGCCGCGCGTCGGACAATTCAGGGCGGCCCAGAGTTTTTGGTCCAGCTCTGACAAGCTCAGCAGGTCGGAGCCGTTTTCGAGCCAGACCTGATCAAAACCGCCGGCGCGGAAAAACTTCCAGCGTTGTGTTTCCGTCATGGTTTTTCTCCCCGATCCATTAGGCATTGCGTTCTTCGTGTTCGAGTACAAAGTGGGCCTGCGAGTCCTGCGCCAGGCTTTCAGCCAGCACGGGCATACAGGTCGCCAGTGTGCCATGCAGCGTCCACGGCGGGTTGATGACGAACATGCCGCTGCCGTGCATGCCGAAGCCATCTTCGCACGGCGCATGCACATCCAGTGCGACATGCAGCCAGCTTTTCAACGGCAATTGCTTGAGTTGCTGCAGCATCTTGAGTGGTTCAGGCCGCTGCAACCGAGGATACCAGATGGCATAAACGCCGTTGGCAAAACGCTGCAAGCCGTCGCGCAGGCCATGCACGACATGCTGATAATCCTGCTTGTCTTCATAAGGGGGATCGATCAGGATCAGGCCGCGCCGGGGTGCGGGCGGCAGCACGGCCTTGAGACCGGCGAAGCCATCGCTGCGCCGCACTTGGCAAACATCGGCATGCGCCGCGAAGTTGCGCTGCAATAACTCGAAATCGGCCGGATGCAGCTCGAACAGGCGCAAGCGGTCTTGTGGCCGCAGCAGCGCCTGGGCGATCAGGGGCGAGCCGGGATAATGGCGCAGCACCCCGTCCGGATTCAGCCGTTGCACCTGTTCGACATAATCCGCCAGTGCGGCCGGCAAATCTGACCGATTCCACAAATGCGCAATGCCGCTCTCGTACTCGGCATTTTGCGTGGCGTAACCGCTATCGAGGCTGTAGGCGCCTGCGCTGGCATGCGTGTCGATGTACCAGAACGCTTTGTCCTTTTGCGCCAGATAACGCAACAGCACTATTTCGACCAGATGCTTGAGCACATCGGCATGATTTCCGGCATGAAAGGCGTGGCGATAACTCAACATGGGGCATCCTCCGCTTTGCGCAACATCGCTTTGAGATTGGCCAGCCGCGCCTTGCCTTCATCCTGGCTGACGCTGACCACGGCATCCTTGTGGCCACCGGCGTACTGCAGATTGCTTTCCGGCATTTCGCCGAGAAAACGGCTGGGTTCGCAGGCGATCCAGTCCTTGCCGCGCCGGCGGCGGTTGCAATAGCTGATTTGCAGGCTGCGTTCGGCCCGGGTGATGCCCACATACATGAGACGACGCTCTTCCTCGATCTGGCGTTCGTCGCTTTCCCGGAACGGCAGGATCTCCTCCTCTACGCCGACGATGAAGACATGCGGGAATTCCAGCCCCTTGGCGGCGTGCAGCGTGGAAAGCGTGACGGCATCCTGGGTTTCCTGCTTGCTGTCGAGCATGCTCACCAGCGCCAGCATCTGAATCATTTGCAGCAGGGATTTTTCATCCTGCTCCGCCTTGCGCTTGAGCCAGCCGACAAAATCCTGAACGTTTTTCCATTTATTCTCCGCCTGACGTGGTTCCAGACTATCGTACAGCCAGGTTTCATACTGAATCGCGCGCAGCAGCTCATCGAGCAGTTCGCCGCAATCCGCCTTCTCCGCCCGCGCCTGGATACCCGCGATAAAGCGACAGAATTGGGTGAGATCGTCATGCTGGCGTGGGGACAATTCCTGCACCATGGCGGTTTCAAAGGCCGCGTCGAACAGGCTGATGTGGCGCTTGCCGGCGTACTGACCCAGCTTTTCCAGCGTGGCATTGCCGATGCCGCGCTTCGGCGTCGTGGCCGCGCGGATGAAAGCCGGATCGTCATCGGGATTGGCAATCAGGCGCAGATAGGCGCTGATGTCCTTGATTTCGGCATAGTCGAAAAATGAAGTGCCACCGCTAACCGTGTAAGGAATGCGCTCGGCGCGCAGCTGCTCTTCAAATGTGCGGGACAAGTGATTGCTGCGATACAGAATGGCGTAATCGGAAAAGCGTCCGCGATGTTCGAACTTGTGTGCGACCAGACGCATGACCACGCTTTCGGCTTCGTGCTCTTCATCGCGCGCCGCATAAATCCGGATGGCGTCGCCGACGCCGTGTTCGCTCCAGAGTTTTTTCTCGAACACCTTGGTATTGTGGTTGATCAGATGATTGGCCACGCCCAGGATGCGTTGCGACGAACGGTAATTCTGTTCGAGTTTGATGATCCGCAAACTCGGGTAATCGCTGCGCAGGTTGTGCAGATTTTCCACGCTGGCGCCGCGCCAGGCATAGATGGCCTGGTCGTCGTCGCCGACGGCGGTAAAAGCCTGGCGCTCGCCCGCCAATAGCCGCGTCAGCTGGTACTGGCAGTCATTGGTGTCCTGATATTCATCGATCAGCAGATAGCGCAGGCGCTGTTGCCAGCGCGTCAGCACCTCGGGGTGCTCGCGCAGCAGCACGACCGGCAAGTGAATCAGATCGTCGAAATCCACTGCCTGATAGGCCCGCAAGGTGTCCTGGTAACGCGCATAAATTCTGGCTTGGCGCACCTGCTCATCTGCCGTGGTTTGTTCGGCCGCCTGCGCGGGCGAAACAAATGCGGATTTCCAGTTCGAGATTTGCGTTTGCAGATCCCGCAATTGCTGCTTGTCCGCATTGCCGTCGAGCTCGGCCAGAATTTTCCAGCTGTCGCTACTGTCGAAAATAGAAAATTGCGGCTTGAAACCGATTGCCTTGGCTTCGGCGCGCAGGATGTTCATGCCCAGCGAATGGAAGGTGCTGACCAGTAGCCCCTTGTTATTGCCCGATTTGAGCAACTGGGCCACGCGGCTTTTCATTTCATTCGCCGCCTTGTTGGTGAAGGTGATGGCGGCAATGTTTCTGGGGGCGTAACCGCACTCCTCGATCAGGTAGGCGATTTTGTGGGTAATGACCCGGGTCTTGCCGCTGCCGGCACCGGCCAGCACCAGCAATGGGCCGTCCAGATAGGTGGCAGCCTCGCGTTGAACCGGATTGAGTTTACTTAACATGCTGAGAGGTGCAGATGGTGAAACGAGGATGGGCATGATACCAAATCAATCTGCTTTGCCGGATTGGCAGGCGACAAAATCCAGCGGAATGGTGTAATCTGCGCGGAGTTTTTGCACAGAGAGCGCTTTTCCAACATGCTGGAAAAAATGAAAAAACGTCGGTTGTTCCGCAGCGTCAGAGTTTATATCGTCGTTGCAGCCGTGCTGGCGACAGCCGGCGCGCTGGTTTTTGCCATTTATTTCACGCAAAGCAGTTTGCAGTGGGTCGCTTTTCTGACTGGCATCCTGGTGGCGGCCATTCTGGCCGAAGCCGTGCAGGTTTCGCGTTCGGAATGGGTGGTAATGCGTCGCACCGCCCAGCTTTCCGCGCTCAAGGAAAAATTCGAACGCGAGCTGCGCCGGCGTCACGATGTCGAGCAAAAAATGGCGGCCAGCCGGCCACGGCTTGATCTGCTCGATGATGCCTTGCAAACCATGGTGATTCTGGTGGGGACCGACGGTCACTGCCGCTACCACAACCGCGCTTTCCGCGAATGGCTGAATCTCAATCCGGAATTGATCGACGGCCGGCATATCCGGGAAATTTTCGGTTCCAAGGCCTTTACGGAAATCGCCACGGCGGTGCGCCAGTCACTGGATGGGCAGGCCATTCATTACGACTGGGCACTGCAAATGCCGGGCAATGTGATGTACCGGCTGGCGATGCGCCATGTCCCGCAATTTGATGCTGCGGGCAAAGTCACCGGGTTTTTCATGCTGGCCAATGACATTACCCAGCGCGGAGACGTCACGGGAAGCACAGGTTCGGCTCAGGCAACCGCACAGCTTCCCGCCTCACCGGGTGAGCCTGACTGGAACACCTTGTATCAGGAAGCCCTCAAGGAAAAGGATATCGCCAAGCGCATCATTGCCGCTGTGCAAAAAGGCGAGTTCCATCTGTATTGCCAGTTGATCACCCCATTGCCCATGGGGAGTGGCGGCAGTGAACATTATGAAATTCTGATCCGCCTGTTCGAGGAAGAGGAAAGCATGCTGCCCCCGGGCGCATTTTTCGAGCTGGCCGAAAAACACGGCCTCATGTCCTATCTCGATCGCTGGGTCGTGCAACATGTGCTTGAATGGGCCGCGCGCAACAAACAACTAAATCCCAATGCCGGTACGTCGATTTATTTCATCAACGTGGCGTCGGCGACCATCGGTGATCCCGAATTTGCCGAGTTCCTCAAAACCGTTCTCGAGGAATCTGCCGTCAATGGTTCGGTATTGTGTTTCGAAGTCCCTGAACATGAACTGGTCAAGCGTCATGAAAGTGCGCTGCGCTTCATTCGCAGTGTGCAGGAATGTGGCTGCCGTGTGGCCCTGAGCGGGTTTGGTCGCGAGGCAGCGCCATTCAATTTGCTGCGCGGATTCCAGGTGGAATTCCTCAAGATAGATGGCAGCATCATTCTGGGGATCACGCGGGATGAAGCCACGTTGAAACGGGTTATGCTGATTAATCAGATTGCCCGCAAGATCGGGGTAAAGACGGTCGCCGAGCTGGTGGAAAGTGAGGAGCTGATTGCGCGCCTGTCGACAATCGGCATCAACTACGCGCAGGGTTTCGGAATTTCCCAGCCCCGCGCACTGGGAGAGTGATCAGGGCGTGACCTTGACGGTTAACCCCAGGGCCGCAATCCTCGCCGCGAACGCATTTAATTGTGTCAGCGTCAGATTACCCAGACGACCCGCCTCCGGCTGCGACGAAGCGCGCGCCACGCCGTACAGCAACACCCCGAGCGGGCGGGTTCCGCTGGCCGGCAACTCCCGCAGAAAATCCAGATAGTCGTCTTCATCGCGCGCTGACGGTGCTTTCCCGTCCAGCACGAACCAGCAGGTTTGTATCCAGAGCGGGCAAAGCGCGAGTGCAGTTTCCAGATTTTGCCGAACCGACGACAGCCGGATTTCGGTGTCGTTTACCCGCCGCATACCTTCCTCACTGGCCCGATCCAGCTTGAACCAGACTTCCCCGGAAATTTTTGCCAACCGCTTCAGGCCACGCTGGACCGCCGGTCGATGTATCAGGCTGCCATTGGTGATCAGGACGGTTTTGACCGAATTGCTGATTTGCATATCCTGCCGTACGCGGGCGATCAGATCGATCACCTCGGCAAATTCCGCCGCGCTGGTCGGTTCGCCATTGCCGGAGAGTGCAATGTCATTCAGGTGGCGGGCCTCGGGCGGCACGCGGCGCTGCATGAAGTCCCCGACGAGGATTTGCCGCAGGAAATCCCGAAGCTCGCGTTCCAGCAGCGGCAAATCGACAGACGGCGCGGATCCGCGCGTTAAATCCGGAACCTGGCAATACAGGCAGCGCCAGTTGCAGGCATTGTTGACATTGAGATTGATGCCGATGGAAACTCCGCCGGCACGACGGGAAACCACCGGATAAACATAATGCATCTGGGCGCTGTCACGGGAATGTTCCGTGGGACTCAGCAAATCAGATGACCGCGCCGTTTCTGTTCCGGTCAAGATTTGCCCAAGGAAAGATAGCGCGCCGGATCAACCGGCTTGCCGTAACGACGCACTTCAAAGTGCAGTTTGACCTGATCGCTGTCGGTGTTGCCCATTTCGGCAATCTTCTGGCCCTGCTGCACGCTCTGCCCTTCCTTGACCAGAATCTTGCTGTTGTGTGCGTAGGCGCTGAGGTAGGTCGGGTTGTGCTTGATGATTACCAACTTGCCATAGCCACGCAGTCCGCTGCCGCTATAGACCACCTTGCCGCCGGCGCTGGCATAGACAGGCTGGCCCAGTGTCCCCGCAATATCTACGCCTTTACGGTTGTCTGCTTCGGAAAAACTGCTGATCAATTTGCCATCTGAGGGCATGCGCCAGGTCAGTCCCTCCTCGTCTGCGACTACAGCAGTTTGCTCTGGAGGCTGGGGTGCGGGCTCGGCCTTCTGCACTGGCGGTGTCTTCGCTACCGGAGCAGGCGCAGGTTTTGCGGCAGCTTCCTTCAGCGGTGTACCCTTTTCCAGTTCAGTAACCGCAGATTCGCTATAGGCATACTTTACGGCCTTGGGCCCTTCCTTGATTGCGGGGGCCGGAGGTTGCGCCGGAATGATCACCGGACGCAGTGCATTCGCGTCGCGGAATAAACGGATTTCCTGGCCGATTTTAATGACCGAGGGATCGGCTATGCTGTTTATTTCCGCCAGCTCGCGATAATCAAAGCCATAATTAAAAGCAATGCTGAAAAGCGTGTCGCCCTTTTGCACAATGTAGATGCGCGGCCGCCAGTCCTTTTCACGCTGGGGCGAATTGAAGGCGGCGCGGGCAACCGCCGGGGATTTGACACCTGTGCTCCGCTCCGCAACAGGCACGGCGTGCTTGCTGGAAGCACAGCCCTGCAAACCGATGAGCACGCCGAGCAATGCGACGGCTGGAATTTTCTGAATCATGCCTTCCCCATTAACAGCGGAACGAATCGCACCGGATCAAGACGGGTTTCACTGAATCCCCGCTCATCGCGTTCTACCAGATACAACCACTGTTCCTGGCTTCCGACCGGCAAGATCATTCTACCACCCACCGCCAGCTGCTCCCGCAGCACCCTGGAGAGGGTCGGCGCCGCACAGGCCATGATGATGCCGTCGAAGGGCGCCTTGTCAGGCAAACCTTCAGAGCCGTCGCCGTAACGCATGAATACATTGCGCAGTTTCAGGTCGCGCAGCTGCCGGCGCGCACGCTCGTACAGGGGCTGAATCCGCTCCAGCGAATACACCTCCTTGGCGACATGCCCCAGAACAGCCGCCTGGTAGCCGCATCCCCCACCGATTTCCAGAACACGATTCAGGGGGCGATCATTGCGCATGATTTCGATCATGCGAGCGACGATGTAGGGTTGCGAGATGGTCTGATTGAAATTGATCGGGAGCGCCACGTCGTCATAAGCGCGACTGGCCAGCGCTTCGTCTATGAACAGGTGACGCGGAACTTCAAACATCGCAGCCAGTACGGCTTCGTCACGGATGCCCTGTTCCCGCAGGCGCTCGATCATGCGCGCGCGCGTGCGCTGTGATGTCATGCCGATCCCGGCAATGCGGCTGTTCATGCGAGCCAGCTCCTGACGGCATCCAGCTGGGAAAACTGGGTCAGGTCAATCTGCAACGGGGTCACGGAAACGCGTTGCTGTGCTACGGCATGGAAATCCGTGCCCTCCCCGGCATCCTGCGCCTGTCCGGCGGCGCCGACCCAGTAAACCGCCTCGCCATGCGGATTGCTGGCCTTGATGACGGGCTCGGCCTTGTGGCGTTTGCCCAGCCGCGTGACTTCCACGCCATTTAGCGCTTCATAGGGCACATCCGGCACATTGACATTGAGCAGCCAGGGATGCGAGTGCGTTTTTCCGGCAAAGCGCTGCACCAGCTCGCGGGCGATCCGGCCGGCCGTTTCATAATGCCGGAGCTCCTTGCCCACCAGTGAAACGGCAATCGACGGAATCCCCAGCAGAAAGCCCTCGGTCGCAGCAGCCACGGTACCGGAATAAATGGTGTCATCTCCCATATTGGCGCCCGAGTTTATCCCGGAAACAACCAGATCAGGCTGGACCTCAAGCATGCCAGTAACCGCGAGATGTACGCAGTCGGTGGGCGTGCCATTGACATAATGGTAGCCACTCGGAGCTTGGCGCAAACGCAATGGCCGATCGAGCGTCAGCGAATTGCTCGCGCCACTTCTGTCGCGCTCTGGCGCAACCACAACCACTTCGGCAATTTCGGCGAGATGCGTCGCCAGGCTGGCCAATCCGGGCGCGAAATAGCCGTCGTCGTTACTGATAAGGATGCGCATGGGGACTGTTTTGTTTATGAATGCTGCTTTTGCGGCGGCAATAATCGCGCAATTCCTGCCTGAAAACAACCTAAAGATGGCATAAGCCTGTTTTTGCCGCCATGGCACTCAGAAATGAAAAAGCCGCGCAAGGCGGCCATTCCACAACTTCTTGGTTTTACTGGTCGGGGCGAGAGGATTCGAACCTCCGACCACCTGCACCCCATGCAGGTACGCTACCAGGCTGCGCTACGCCCCGAAGGCGCGGATTATAGCAGAGCAACTTGATTAACGTAGGGCTTTTATAGCGTCAACAGCGAGATGATGTCGCGAATTTCATTCCGCAGGGATGCCGTATCCGGAGATACTGTTTTCGCCGGCGTGGAAGATGCGGCATCGGGCTCATTGCCCTGGCTCAGTTGATTTCTCGCCCCGCTAATTGTAAATCCCCGCTCGTACAGCAATTCGCGGATGCGCCGGATCAGCAAAACTTCATGGTGCTGATAATAACGGCGGTTGCCGCTGCGCTTCACCGGTTTGAGTTGCGTGAACTCCTGCTCCCAGTAGCGCAGGACATGCGCCTTGACCCCGCAAAGCTCGCTGACCTCACCGATCGTGAAGTAGCGCTTGGCAGGGATGGGGGGTAATTCCGAGTTAGGCTTGTGGTGTTCCATGATAGGACTTTTCCACCATGGTCTTCAGTTTCTGGCTGGGATGAAAAGTCACCACGCGCCGGGCTGTAATTGGAATTTCTTCCCCGGTTTTGGGATTGCGACCCGGACGTTGCGGTTTGTCCCGAAGTTGGAAATTGCCGAAACCCGAGAGTTTGACCCCCTCGCCCTTCTCCAGCTGGACGCGGATTTCCTCAAAAAACGTTTCCACCATGTCCTTGGCCTCGCGCTTGTTGAGCCCCACTTTTTCAAAGAGCAAATCCGCAAGCTCGGCTTTAGTCAGAGTTGTTGTCATGAATGTTTCTCTCCCTATATGCGCAGTTGCGCCCCTTCTTTTTCCAGCACCGCAATCAGTATCGCCATGCTTGCATCGATCTCGGCATCTGTAAGTGTTTTTTGAGTATCTTGTAATAACACTCGGAAAGCAAGGCTTTTTTTGCCTGGCTCGACACCTTTTCCCCGGTATAGATCAAAGAGTTCAATGTCCGCGACAAGGGGAGCCTGCGCAGCGTGCATGACATCAAACAATTGCTGCACGTTCACGCCTTCATCGACCAGCACGGCAATATCCCGGCGCACCGGCAGGAAGCGGGGAATGCCCTGCATCTGATAAACACGGTGGCTCAGAATTGCGCTTTGTTGAATTTCGAACCAGACCGGCGCCTGCGGCAGATCATACTGCTGACACCATTGCGGATGCAGCTCGCCGATCCACCCTACCGGCTGCGCGTCCAGATACAGCCGCGCCGAACGTCCGGGATGCAAGGCGGGATGAGTTTCCGGACGGAAGCTGGGTTGTGCGGGCGAAAACAGCGCGACCACATCCGCCTTGACATCATAGAAGTCAACCGGGCGCTCGCTCATTCCCCACTGTTCTGGCAATGCGGAGCCATAGGCCATTCCGGCCAGCCGCTGTTCCTGCCCGTAGCCGCTGACAGTTTTGAAAAAACACGCACCGCTTTCGAACAGGCGCACGCGAGACTGTTTGCGGTTCAGATTGAAGCGCAGCGCATCGATCAGACCGCCAATCAGGCTGCTGCGCATCACCGCCAGGTTGCTCGCGATCGGATTTTGCAAGGCGAGCGGCGCCGGATTGCCGCAAAGATTCTGCTCAACTTCGGCTTCCAGAAAGGCGTAGCTGATGATTTCCTGATAGTCGCGATCGACCAGCAACTGCTGAATTCTGGCCAGCGGGCGCACCGCTTCCGTATCCGGCAGCATGATCATTGCGGCCTCAGGAGCCCGCGCCGGAATCTGTTCGTAGCCGTAAACTCGCGCCAGTTCCTCGACGATGTCTTCTTCGATCGTGAGGTCAAAACGGAAGCTGGGCGGCTGAATGCTGAATGTTTCACCGGTTTCGGAAAAATCGAATTGCAGTCGCTGCAAAAGTTTCGCAATCTGTTCGTGTGTCAGTTCAACACCAAGAATGCGTGCAACACGAGAGCTGCGCAATGCAATGGCAGAACGCTCGGGCAATGCCCCCTGCACTTCTGTGATTTCAGCAGCTTGACCGCCACAAATCTCCAAAATCAGCGCTGTCGCGCGTTCCATCGCCTCGCGTGTGGCGGCGTAGTCGACGCCCCGCTCGAAACGGAACGAGGAGTCGGTCGCCAGTCCAAAGCGCCGTGCACGTCCGGCGATAGCTTCCGGCGTGAAAAATGCGCTTTCCAGAAAAATATCGCCCGTAGTCGTTTCGACAGCGCTGGCCTCGCCGCCCATGATGCCCGCCAGCGCCAGCGGCCCCTGATCATCGGCAATCACCAGTACGTTGCTGTCCAGCGTTATGGTTTGCGCGTTGAGCAGGGTCAGTGTTTCTTCATTTCGGGCATGCCGCACACAAATTGGCCCCGAAAGTTTGGCCAGGTCAAACGCGTGCATGGGTTGCCCCAATTCCAGCAACACATAATTGGTGATATCGACGACCGCGTTGATGCCGCGTATGCCGCTGCGTTCCAGGCGCTGGCGCATCCACAGCGGTGTTGGCGCGGCCGCGTTGATGTCGCGCACGATGCGGCCACAATACAGCGGGCAGGCTTGCGCATCTTCGACTTTGACCGGCCGGCGCTCCGCAATAACGCCAGATACCGGCGCCATCAGTGGGGCATGCAGGGCGCTTCCCGTCAGCGCAGCTACATCCCGGGCAATTCCGCGTATGCTCGAACAATCGCTGCGGTTCGGCGTCAGCTTCAGCGTCAGCGCGCGGTCCTCCAAATCCAGATAACGGCGCAGATCCTGGCCTACGGGCGCATCAGCGGGCAACAACCAGAGGCCTTCGCTTTCTTCGGCCAGTCCCAGCTCCTTGGCCGAACACAGCATGCCAAAGGATTCAACATCCCGCACCTTGGCCTGACGGATCCGGAAATCTCCCGGCAATACGGCGCCGATGCGCGCGCACGGCATACGAATACCCACGGCCACGTTGTTTGCACCGCACACAATGGTCAGCGGCTCGGATTCTCCAACATTGACCTGGCACACATTCAGGCGGTCGGCGTTGGGATGCTTGACCACCGCGATGACTTCCCCGACCACAATGTTGTTGAATGGCGGGGCAACGCTTTCCATGGCCTCGACTTCCAGGCCGGCCATTGTCAGCAAATGCGCCAGATCGTCGCTGGAAATCGCGGGATTTACCCAGGTACGTAACCAGTTTTCAGAAAATTTCATAGGGCGAACTCTAGTTAAACTGCTTCAGGAAGCGCAAATCGCTCTCATAAAACAGACGCAAGTCATTGACGCCATAACGCAACATGGCCAAGCGCTCGACGCCAAGACCAAAGGCAAAGCCCAGGTATTTTTCGCTGTCGATGTTCACATGCCGCAACACGTTGGGATGCACCATGCCGCAGCCGCCGATCTCCAGCCAGCCGTCGCCCCAGCTCATATCCATCTCGGCCGAAGGTTCGGTGAACGGGAAAAAGGACGGACGGAAACGCACACGCAAATCCTCGCGCTCGAAAAAACGTTGCAGGAAATCCTGCACCACGCCTTTCAGATTGGCGAAACTCACGGTCTCGTCGACCCACAGCCCCTCGACCTGATGGAACATTGGAGAATGTGTGGCGTCGGAATCGACGCGGTAAACCTTGCCGGGCGAAATGATCTTCAACGGCGGCTGATGCGACTCCATGTAACGAATCTGCACCGGTGAAGTGTGGGTGCGCAGGACATGCTCCGGATCCAGATAGAAGGTGTCATGCATCGCTCGCGCCGGATGATTTTCCGGAATATTGAGCGCCGTGAAATTGTAGAAATCGTGTTCGATTTCCGGCCCGAAGGCTATCGCGAAACCGAGCGAATGAAACAGGGTTTCGATGCGCGCCAGCGTCTGCGTGACCGGATGCAATCCACCACTGCCGTGGCCACGTCCCGGCAGAGTGACATCCAGCGCTTCGGCTGCGAGTTGTCGTGTCAGACGCTCCTGGCGCAAGGCTTCCCGGCGCGTTTGCAGCGCGGCTTCGATGGCCTGTTTGGTCTGATTGATTTTTGCCCCGGCCGCCGGGCGTTCTTCGGCCGAAAGTTTGCCCAATCCCTTGAGCAGGACAGTCAGACTGCCTTCCTTGCCCAGGAAGCGCCCCTTGATATTCTCCAGCTCAGCTTCATCGTTGGTCGCCTGAAACTGTGCCAGCGCCTGATCCAGTATGTCTTGAAGTTGTTCCATCTGCTATTTGCCACTCCGGAAACAAAAAAGGAGGCCTTGCGAGCCTCCTTTCTCTATCAGGCCTGCACTTACGCGCCGAGACTAGCCTTTGCTTGCACGACGAATTGTGCAAATGCAGGCTTGTCGAATACGGCGATGTCAGCCAGAACCTTGCGATCCACATTGATCGCCGCCTTCTTCAGGCCGTTCATGAATACGCTGTAGCTCATGCCCTGCTCGCGCGCCGCAGCATTGATACGGGCAATCCACAGGGTGCGGAACTGACGCTTGCGCTGACGACGGTCACGATAGGCATATTGTCCGGCCTTCATTACCGCCTGTTTGGCGATGCGATATACGTTTTTGCGACGGCCGCGGTAACCCTTGGCCTGGGCGATTACTTTCTTGTGACTCGCGCGTGCGACGACACCACGTTTTACTCTTGGCATGATTTACTCCTTACGCGTAGGGCATCATGGCGCGCACGGACGCCACGTTGGTTTCATGGACACCAGTCGCGCCGCGCAATTGGCGTTTGTTCTTGGTGGTCTTCTTGGTCAGGATGTGGCGCTTGAACGCTTGGCCGCGTTTGATGCTGCCACCAGCGCGAATGCCGAAGCGTTTCTTCGCACTGCTTTTGGTTTTCATCTTAGGCATGACTACTCCTCAAGTTATGAAACGAGGTGCTTTCCGGTGGAAAAACTTGATAACCCCTGCTCCACTTTTTATCGGGGACGATTTTCACTGCTTTGGTATCCCGGCCGTCCCCTTGCGCCGTGATGCCACAAACTCATTTTTTCTTGGTCTTGGGTGACAACACCATCACCATCTGACGGCCTTCCATCTTCGGGAACTGCTCTACCACGCCGTGCTCGTCCAGATCTTCCCTGATGCGCTCGATCAGGCGCATGCCGATTTCCTGGTGAGCCATCTCGCGGCCACGGAAGCGCAAGGTAATTTTGGTTTTATCCCCATCCTGCAGAAAGCGGATCAAGTTACGCAACTTGATGTTGTAATCGCCCTCGTCCGTTCCCGGCCGGAATTTGATTTCCTTGATCTGCATCTGCTTCTGCTTGAGCTTGGCTTCATGCAGTTTTTTGCTTTCGGCATATTTGAACTTGCCGTAGTCCATGATGCGACATACGGGTGGCTCCGCCATCGGCGAGATTTCAACCAGATCCAGCTCTGCTTCATCAGCCAGTCGCAAGGCTTCCGCGATGGCCACAATCCCCAAAGGTTCCTTTTCGGCTCCAATGAGACGCACCGTCGGTGCTGTAATTGTCTCATTCAGGCGCTGCGCTTTTTCTTGTGCTATTGCAATGTCTCCATTAGGCAAAATTAAACCGTGCTGCCCGATATGCCCTCTGACTGGATGCGCTGAACCAACTGTTCCAGCGTCATCTGGCCGAGATCCTCACCACTTCGGGTACGCACGGCAACCAATCCTGCGGCCACTTCCTTGTCACCCACAATGAGTTGATAAGGCAAGCGCTGCAAGCTATGGTCGCGGATTTTATAGGTAATCTTCTCGTTGCGCAAATCAAGTTGCACACGGATGCCTTGCTCACGCAGGAATTGTGCGACCTGCGTGGCGTAGTTTTCTTGCGCTTGCGAGATATTCATGACCGCCACCTGGATCGGCGACAGCCAGAATGGGAAAGCCCCCGCATAATGTTCGATCAGAATACCGATGAAGCGCTCCATCGACCCCACGATGGCGCGATGCAGCATCACGGGGGATTTGCGCGAATTGTCTTCATCGACAAATTCCGCGCCGAGGCGCACTGGCAGATTGAAATCGAGCTGGATCGTGCCACACTGCCACAACCGCCCCAGACTGTCTTTCAGGGTAAATTCGATCTTCGGACCGTAAAACGCCCCTTCACCCGGCTGCCAATCGAATGCGAGATTATTCTGGCGCAGCGCAGCGGCCAGGGCCGCTTCGGCTTTATCCCAGGTCTCGTCGGAGCCGACGCGCTTTTCCGGCCGCGTAGACAATTTCACCAGCACTTCGCTGAAGCCGAAGTCGGCATAGATTTTTTGCAGCATCACGATGAAATCGGCGACTTCCGGCTCCACCTGCGCTTCCGTACAGAAAATATGCGCGTCGTCCTGGGTAAATCCGCGCACCCGCATCAGACCGTGCAGCGCACCGGAGGGCTCGTTGCGGTGGCAGGAACCAAACTCGGCCAGGCGCAAGGGTAAATCGCGATAGCTATGCAGCGCGCTGTTGTAAATCTGTACGTGACCCGGGCAATTCATCGGCTTCACGGCGTAATCGCGATTTTCCGACGCCGTGGTGAACATGTTTTCGCGATAGTTTTCCCAGTGACCGGATTTTTCCCACAATGCACGATCCATCATGGTTGGTGTGCGCACTTCCTGATAACCGTATTCCACGAATTTGCGGCGCAGGTATTGCTCGATTTCCTGCCACAGCGTCCAGCCGTTCGGATGCCAGAACACCATGCCCGGCGCTTCATCCTGCATGTGGAACAGATCAAACTGCTTGGCCAGGCGGCGATGGTCGCGTTTTTCGGCTTCTTCCAGACGATGCAGGTAGGCGTCGAGGTCTTCCTTGTTTGCCCAGGCCGTGCCGTAAATGCGTTGCAGCATCTCGTTTTTGGAATCGCCGCGCCAGTATGCGCCGGCGACCTTCATCAGCTTGAACGCCTTGAGTTTGCCGGTCGAAGGCACATGCGGGCCGCGACACAGGTCGGTAAATTCCCCTTCGCTGTACAGCGACACGTCCTGATCCGCCGGAATCGAGGCAATGATTTCGGCCTTGTAGTGCTCGCCGATATGCTTGAAATAGGCGACCGCCTCATCGCGCGGCAACACGCGGCGCGTCACCGGCAGATCCAGCTTGGCCAGCTCGGCCATGCGCCTCTCGATCGCCAGCAAATCTTCGGGCGTAAAGGGGCGCTTGTAGGAGAAGTCGTAGTAGAAACCGTTTTCGATTACCGGTCCGATGGTGACCTGGGCATCGGGAAACAGCTCCTTCACCGCATAAGCCAGCAGGTGGGCTGTTGAATGGCGGATCAGATCCAGGCCGTCCGCATCCTTGGCGGTGACAATGGACAGCTGCGCATCCTGCTCGATCAGATGTGCGGCATCCACCAGTTTGCCATCGACCTTGCCGGCCAGCGCCGCGCGTGCCAGTCCGGCCCCGATGCTCTGGGCGACTTCGGCTACGCTGACCGCATGATCAAAACTGCGCTGCGAACCATCCGGCAAAGTGATGACGGGCATTTTCCAGTTCCTGAAACACAAAGTGCGGCATTGCCGCACTTGAAATGTTGGTAGGCACGATTGGACTCGAACCAACGACCCCTACCATGTCAAGGTAGTGCTCTAACCAGCTGAGCTACGCGCCTAAAAGGACGCGCATTATATTGAAAGCCGGGACCGATTCCAAGCGAAATCTGCAAAATTCCGGATCAATATTCACGCGCGAGATTTTCAAACCGGGTGTATTCACCACGGAAAGCTACAGGCACCATGCCGATCGGGCCGTTACGCTGCTTGCCGATAATGATCTCGGCCTTACCCTTGTCCGGCGAATCGCTGTTGTAAACCTCGTCGCGGTAGATGAACAAAATCAGATCCGCATCCTGTTCGATGGCGCCGGATTCACGCAAATCGGACATCACCGGCCGCTTGTTGGGACGTTGCTCCAAACTCCGGTTGAGCTGCGACAAGGCGATGACCGGCACATGCAATTCTTTGGCCAAGGCTTTCAGCGAACGTGAAATCTCGGAGATTTCCGTGGCGCGGTTTTCGCTGGCCTTGCCACCCGGCGCACTCATCAGTTGCAGGTAATCCACCACAATCAACCCCAAACCACCGTGCTGGCGGTGCAGTCTGCGGGAACGTGCACGCAGGTCCAGTGCGGACAAGGCGGCCGTCTCGTCGATGAAAATCGGCGCGTCATTGAGCTTGCCCAGCGCATGCGTCAGCCGTCCCCAATCATCGTCCTGCAAACGACCGGTGCGCAGATCATGCTGGTTGAGCCGACCGACCGAACCCAGCATCCGCATCGCCAGTTGCGCGGCGCCCATTTCCATACTGTAAATTGCCACGGGCTGGTTGCCGCTGAGTGCAACGTGTTCGGCGATATTGATGGAAAAAGCCGTCTTGCCCATGCTGGGGCGTCCGGCCACGATAACCAGATCGCCAGGCTGCAAGCCGGAAGTCATGCGATCCAGGTCGGAAAAACCCGTCGCGATGCCCGTAACGTCTCCGGGATTATCACGGCTATACAGTGTTTCGATCCGCTCGACGACCTCGGTCAACAGAGGTGGCATGGCATGGAAGCCTTGCTTGCCTTTCGAACCCGCCTCGGCGATCTTGAACACCTTGCCTTCGGCATCATCCAGCAACTGCGCGGCATCCCGTCCGGCGGGATTGAACGCGCTGCCGGCAATCTCGGTGCCGACCTCGACCAGTTTGCGCATGATGGAACGTTCGCGCACGATTTCCGCATAACGACGCACATTGGCTGCCGAAGGAACGTTTTGCGCCAGGCTCCCGAGATAGGGCAATCCCCCCACTTTTTCGAGGGCCGCTGTCAATTCCAGCGCTTCGGCGACGGTAATCACATCGACCGGCTTGGCCTGCTCGCTCAGACGCACAATCTGCTGGAATATCAGGCGGTGCTCCTGACGGTAAAAGTCTTCCTCGGTCAGCAAGTCGGCGATTTTGTCGAGCGCCGAAGCTTCCAGCAGCAAGCCGCCCAGCACGGATTGCTCGGCCTCGACGGAATGCGGCGGCAATTTGAGCTGCTCGATTTGCGGATCGGCGAAGTCGTTCATAGATTTACTGAGGCGGTAACGATGTTGCGGGAGGTGAATTCTATACGGACAGAAACAAAAAAGGGCTGTTTCCAGCCCTTTTTGTATCAACCCCGACAGGGTGAGATTACTGCTCGCCCAGTACGGAAACCGTGATATCGGTCACCACATCGGTATGCAGGGCGATGCTGACCGGATAATCACCGATCTGCTTCAGATGGCCGGATGGCATGCGCACCTGGGATTTTTCCACTTCGAAACCCTGGGCTACGAGTGCTGCTGCGATATCCGCATTGGTTACCGAACCGAACAGCTTGCCGTCCACGCCAGCCTTCTGGGCAATTTGCACAGTCAGGCCGGACAACTTTTCGGCACGCGCCTGTGCATCGGCCAACTTGGCTTTATCGGCCGCTTCCAACTCGGCGCGGCGTGCTTCAAATTCAGCCATATTGGCTGCCGTGGCGCGCTTGGCCTTGCCTTGCGGGATCAGGTAGTTACGGGCGTAACCATTTTTAACGGTTACCACATCGCCCAGCTGGCCCACATTGGCCACTTTTTCCATGAGAATGATTTGCATGTTCTGCTCCTTAGTGCAGGTCGGTGTAAGGCAACAGGGCCAGGAAGCGCGCACGCTTTACGGCCGTGCCCAGTTGACGCTGGTAGCGCGCCTTGGTGCCGGTAATACGGGCCGGAATCAGCTTGCCGTTTTCGGAAATGAATTCCTTCAGGATGTTGACATCCTTGTAATCCACTTCAGCGATCTTCTCTGCCGTGAAGCGGCAGAATTTGCGGCGCTTGAACAGATTGTTGCGGGAAGAACGCTTGTTCTTGTCGTCTTTCTTTTTGTCCATCGGACGTGCCATGATTTTTCCTCTATTCCAGAATGATGTCGTTGACATGTAAAACCAGTTGCCGGTTGCGCAGACTGCGCTGAGCCAGAAATCCTTTCACCCTGACGGTTTGCCCCGTCGAGAATCCGGCAACCTTGCGGGCCGCTTCGGCAAAGGCTACTGCATCAATGTTGCAGTGTACTTGCCTGGATTCTCCGGCTTCGCTCTGCTCCGAAGCGTGACGCAAGGTCAACGCTACACTCGCAATGCCAGCCGGGGTGAATCGCACTTCTTCCAGCGCGATCAGCTCTCCGCTGATGACAACCTGGTTACGCGCCAATACTTATGCTGCTGCACCAGCCTCGGCCGCAGCCGGAGTCTCGGTAGGCAGCGCCTTGGACTTCTCTTCCTTCATCATCACCGAAGGCTCGGTAATCGCAGCCTTGGTCTTGACGGTCAGGTGGCGCAGCACAGCATCGTTGAAGCGGAAAGCATGCTCCAGCTCATCCAGGGTTTCCTGGTTGCACTCGATGTTCATCAGAACGTAATGCGCCTTGTGGATTTTCTGGATCGGGTAAGCCAGCTGACGGCGGCCCCAGTCTTCCAGACGGTGAATATGGCCACCGTTGCCGGTCACCAGTGTGCGATACCGCTCAACCATGGCGGGCACTTGCTCGCTCTGATCGGGATGCACGATAAATACGATTTCGTAGTGTCGCATTCCATCTCCTTGTGGTTAAAGCCCCCCGCCATGCGTTGCGGTGGAGCAAGGTTTGCGAAACGGCCCTTCCGTCTCGCGAGGGCGCGCATTATAACCAACAGGGCTTTAAGGTCAAGGGATTAGCGGCTTTGCTGTTGCTGGCGCACGGCCTCGAACAGACAGATCGCCGTCGCAGCGGCCGCATTCAGGGATTCCAGCCGGCCGGGCATGGGTATGCGCAACGGTTGCGCCACAGCCATCAGCGCAGCAGACAGTCCCGCCCCTTCGTTGCCGACGGCGAACGCCAGATTTCCTTGCAGCTTGCTGTCGTACAGGCTGGCATCGGCCTCGGGAGCTGTTGCGTAGACGGCGCCGGGGAAACGTCCCGCCACATCCGTCAACACGGCATTTTCATGAATCGCTACCTGGAAATGTCCGCCCATGCCGGCCCGCAAAACCCTGGGCGACCACGCATCCGCGCAGCCCTGCGAAAGGAAAACACTGTCGCAGCCGGCCGCCGCTGCCGAGCGCAGCATGGAGCCCAGATTACCCGGATCCTGAATATCCTCCAGCAGCAAGGCAAAACGGCTCGCCTCAACGTCGCGTGCGGGCGACGGAATGCCCATCAGCGCCAGAATACCGGTAGGCGTTTTGAGTTCGCTGAGCCCGCCAAACAAGCGATCATCCAGCAGCGTACAGTTGGTCTCCGGCAAGTGCGCCAGCAAGGCGGCCAGCTCCGAATTGTCGAGTGCTGCGCCGGTCACAACAAGTTGTTTGGGGACTTTCCCGGCTTCCAGATAAGCGGCCAGCAGATGCACGCCTTCCAGCAGGGTTTCAGCGCACTCGGCCCGGTAGCGTGCCGAAGTGGCGAGCTTTGAGAGTTTCTTGTACAGCGGATTGTCGCGCGACTGAATCAGTTTCATGCCGGCAATTTCAATCGGGCTGTTCTGCTGTCGTGGTGCTGGCAGTATCGGTTGGCGCGGGGTTCTCCTGCTCCAGCAATCCGCCGATTTCCTCCAGCGCGGGAAGCTCCTGCAGGGTTCGCAGATTCAAATCGTCCAGCAATTGCTGGGTGGTGGCGAACAGCTCCGGGCGTCCGGGCGTATCGCGATGTCCGATGATTTCAATCCAGCCACGGGCTTCCAGCGTCTTCAAAATCTGGGCCGAGACCGTGACCCCGCGAATCTCCTCGATATCACCGCGCGTCACCGGCTGGTGATAGGCGATGATCGCCAGTGTTTCCAGCACGGCGCGTGAATAGCGCGGCGGCTTTTGCGGATTCAGCCGATCCAGATAGGGCTGGATTTCCGGCCGCGCCCGGAAGCGCCAGCCGCTGGCAACGCGGCTCAGCTCAACTCCCCGGCTTTGCCACTGCACAGCCAGCTGCTCGAGAAGGTATTGCATTTGCCGGTTATCGAGCGAAACATCGCTGAGTTTTTTCAATTCGCCCAGCGACAGCGGCTCGGTGCTGGTCAGCAACGCGGCTTCCAGCACCGTGAGAAATTTCGCCTGATCCAGCTCGCCGCCAAACAGGTCGATGGCGATGCCCGCCCCGGTGTCGGCGTCACTCGGATTCTGCGGCAAGGGCTCGGCTTGTGCGGACATAAATACTCCCCAATGTTTCACTTTGCTGGATTTCCACCAGATATTCCTTGGCCAACTCTAATACGGCAATGAAGGTCACGACCAGCTTGGGAACACCGCCTTCGAGATCGAACAATTGCCCGAAAGGCACATATTCGCCGCTTTGCAGGCAACGCAGGACATGCGTCATCTGCGCCCGCACCGAAAGCTGCTCGCGGCGCACCGTATGGTGTTTGTTGAGGCGCGCCCGGGTCAGCAGCCCGAGCCAGGCCTGGCGTAAATCTTCCACACTGATTTCCGGCAAGCGTTCGTGCATGGTCTGCTCGATCAGCACCTGAACGATCTGGAAATCCCGCCCGGCCTGCGGCAATTCATTGAGCTTCTGGGCCGCGAGCTTGATCTGCTCGTATTCCAGCAGACGGCGCATCAGCTCGGCACGCGGATCTTCCACCTCCTCGCCACTGATCCTGGGTGGGCGCGGCAGCAACATACGCGACTTGATTTCGATCAACATGGCGGCCATCAGCAGATATTCGGCGGCCAGTTCGAGTCGATGCGTTTGCATCATTTCGATGTAACCCAGATATTGCCGGGTCAGCTCCGCCATCGGGATATCGAGCACGTCCAGATTGTTTTTGCGGATCAGGTACAGCAGCAGATCCAGCGGCCCCTGAAAGCTCTCCAGCACCAACTCCAGGGCGTCCGGCGGAATGTACAAATCCTGCGGCAACTCCAGCAGCGGTTCACCGTGAATACGGGCGACCGGATGCAGGGGAAGCTGGGTGCCGGGCTGCATCAGCGTCTCCCTAACTGTAATCCAGTCCCATGACTTCGCGCACGTCGCGCATGGTTTCGCGCGCCAGTTCGCGGGCTTTTTCACAACCGTCGGCAATGATGTTCCTGACCAGCGCGGGATCATCCAGATATTGCTGCGCGCGTTCACGCATCGGCCGCTGCTCCGCCAGCACCCCTTCGATCACGGGTTGCTTGCACTCGATACAGCCGATGCCGGCGCTCTGGCAACCCTGCTTCACCCAATCCTGGATCGCATCATTGGAGTACACCTGATGCAATTGCCAGACCGGACACTTCTCCGGATTGCCGGGATCGGTGCGCCGAATCCGCGCCGGATCGGTCGGCATGGTACGGATTTTCCGGATCACGCTCTCCTCGTCCTCGCGCAAGCTGATCGTGTTGTTGTAGGACTTGGACATCTTTTGTCCATCCAGCCCCGGCATCCGTGACGCAGCGGTCAGCATGGCTTCGGGCTCGGACAGGATCATTTTCCCGCCGCCCTCAAGATAGCCGAACAGACGCTCGCGATCGCCATGCGACAGATTCTGCTGTTCATCCAGCAAAGCCTTGGCGGATTCCAGCGCCGACTCGTCGCCCTGCTCCTGATAGCGCGTCCGCATTTCGCTATACAGCTTGCCCTTCTTGCTGCCCATCTTCTTGATCGCGGCTTCAGCCTTTTCCTCGAAGCCCGGCTCGCGCCCGTAAATATGGTTGAAACGGCGGGCGATTTCGCGGGTGAATTCGATATGCGGCACCTGGTCTTCGCCGACCGGCACCTGGGTGGCGCGATAAATGAGAATGTCGGCGCTCTGCAACAAGGGATAGCCGAGGAATCCATACGTGGACAAATCCTTGTGCTCAAGCTTTTCCTGCTGATCCTTGTAGGTCGGCACACGTTCCAGCCAACCCAGCGGCGTAATCATGGAGAGCAGCAAATGCAGCTCGGCATGCTCCGGCACCTTGCTCTGGATGAACAGCGTGGCGTGCGCGGGATCGACCCCCGCAGCCAGCCAGTCGATCACCATATCCCAGACACTTTGCTCGATGATCTGCGGCGTGTCGTAATGGGTTGTCAGCGCATGCCAGTCCGCCACGAAAAACAGGCATTCGAACTCGTGCTGCATTTTCACCCAGTTCTTGAGCACGCCATGGTAATGGCCCAGATGCAAATTTCCGGTCGGGCGCATGCCGGATAACACTTTGTCTGCAAACATAAATACCTTAAATCCCTAAGGACACGCTGAACAATTCAGTTTTTTCCTGAACTGACCGCATATCGGTCTCGTTTACATGCCGGATTTATTTTGTCAGTCCGGCTCCCTTGGTTTTTCAGCCCGAAGGCTGGATAATTGCTTCG
>Ga0233425_10001883_pt1 | contig 44291 bp, 45 predicted proteins | sample Watercolumn_Towu_2_FD_181712 | JGI IMG/M metagenome (GOLD analysis project Ga0233425, IMG submission 181712) | Freshwater microbial communities from Lake Towuti, South Sulawesi, Indonesia - Watercolumn_Towuti2014_140_MG | ecosystem: Environmental > Aquatic > Freshwater > Lake | place...
CGGAAAGGCGGCGCAGACGGCCTTCAGGCCAGAAAGAAGCGACGGCAAAAGCTTCATCCCCACGGTGAATCATTTTTTCAATGATTTGGGAATCCTGAAAATTCGCTACTTTTAGAATTGCTGAAGCCAAGGTCGCCAAATCCCTATCGGAGACGGTCTTCGGCGAGGTCTTCCCGACGCTGGCCGACGCGCTCGCCAAGGCCGACCCGCTGCGCCAAGAGTCGCTGGACCAAGGGCCGCTGGCGCCCGCCTATCTCGACGAGGTGCGTCAGGGAGCGCTCTTCTTGCTCTACCGCCTGCTCTTCGTGCTCTACGCCGAGGATCGAAACCTGCTGCCGGACGAGTCCGGTCCCTACGCCGAGTTCTGCCTGACGCGGATGCGCTTCGATGTCGCCAAGCGCGAGGAAGAGGGCAAGCCTTACCCCAAGGGCGTCGTGACGCTGTGGCCGCGCCTGACGACGATCTTCTCGGCCATTGCCGAGGGCAACGACGATCTCGGCATCCCGCCCTACAATGGCGGCCTGTTCGACCGCGCCGCCGCGCCGATCCTGACGCGCGCGCAGCTTCCCGACGCCACTGTCGCCAGGATCGTCTTCGCGCTCAGCCACGAACCTGACGCCGGCGACGGGCGGGGCGCGCGCTACATCAACTACCGCGACCTTTCCGTGCAGCAGCTTGGCGGCGTCTATGAGCGGCTTCTCGAATACAAGCTTGCCGCACGGGGCGCGGACATCGAGATTGTCCTCAGCGCCTTCGGCCGGAAGTCGTCGGGGAGCTACTACACGCCCGACGAACTCGTGCAGCTCATCATCGCCCGCACGCTGGAGCCGCTGGTGGAGGAGGCGGAAGCCGCGTTCCGCGACAAGGCGAAAGCCGGCAAGACGCGCCAAGGTAATCCAGACGCACTCGATCTGGCCGCGCTCGACCCCGCCGAGGTGATCCTGCGCCTCAAGGTCTGCGACCCGGCGATGGGGTCGGGGCACTTCCTCGTCACGCTGGTGGACTGGATGACCGACCGCGTGCTGGAGGCCATGGCGGCGTCCGAACTGGTCGCGCCCGGCTACGTCTCGCCCCTCACCGCCCGCATCGAGGCGATCCGCGACCGCATCCTGAAAGAGGCTGCGGCGCACAAATGGCCCTTCGTCGCCAGTCATCTCGACAACAAGGCCGTCGTGCGGCGCATGGTGCTGAAACGCTGCGTCTATGGCGTGGACCTCAACCCCATGGCCGTGGAACTCGCCAAGGTGGCGCTGTGGCTTCACTCCTTCACCGTCGGCGCGCCGCTGTCCTTCCTCGATCACCATCTCGTCTGCGGCAACGCCCTGTTCGGCGAGCGCGTGCGCCCGGTGATGGACTGGGCCTATGGCGGCAACCTGCTCATCAACGACATGGTGCAGCGCGCGCGAGGCGCTGCGCGCGGCATGGAGAAGGTCGAGGAACTCACCGACGCCGACATCGCGGAGGCGAGGAACTCCAAGTCGCTGTTCGACGACGTGCAGGCCGTCACCAAGGATTTGCGCGCCTTCATGGACCTCGTGCATGGCGTGCGCTGGGCGGGCGGCGGCGACAGGGCGCGCGGGCGCGCCATCCCGCGCCTGCAACGCGGCGACTTCGGCGACCCCATCGGCCTGCTGACCGGCGAGATCGCGCCGCCCGCCGTTTCCGCCGCTCAGCGGGCGCTGCTGGTTGAAGCGGCGGGCAAACCAAAACTCAGCCTCACCGAGAAAAAGGCGCTGGGGGACGCCCAGGAGCGCGCGGCGCTGCCCGGCGTCCTCGCCGATGTGCGCGCCGCCCTCGCCCGCGAGCGGTTCTTGCACTGGGAGGTCGCCTTCCCCGGCGTCTGGACCGACTGGGAAAGCGCCGAACCCAAAGGCGGCTTCGACGCGGTGATCGGCAACCCGCCGTGGGACCGGATGAAGTTTCAGGAAGTGGAGTGGTTCGCGGAACGACGCGCCGAGATCGCCATGGCCACGCGCGCGGCGGACCGCAAGCGCATGGTGGCGGCGCTGCTTGAGGCCGCCGACCCTATCGTGGCCGACTACGACGCGGCGCGCTTCCGTGCGGAAGGCTCGGCGCTGGTGGCGCGCGAATGCGGCGCTTACCCTCTGCTTTCGGGCGGAGACGTGAACCTCTATTCGCTGTTTGTCGAGCGGGCGCTGGCGCTGGCGAAGCCCACCGGCCTTGTCGGGCTGCTCGCGCCGTCGGGCATCGCCTCGGACAAGTCGGCCTCGACCTTCTTCAAGTCGGTCGCCACCACGGGGCGGCTGGGGAGCCTGATCGACTTCGAGAACCGGCGCGGCGAGTTGGAGCCGTTTTTCCCGGACGTGGACAGCCGTTTCAAATTCTGCGCGCTGGTCGTGGGCGGGCCGAAGCGCCTGTTCAAGGAAACCCTCTGCGCTTTCTTCCTGCGCGGCGTCGACGCGCTCGCCGACCCGGAGCGCGCTTTCACGCTCACGCCCGCCGATTTCGTCAAGGTGAACCCCAACACCGGAACGGCGCCCATATTCCGCACGCGGCGCGACGCGGAGATCACAACCGGAATTTACGACCGCCTGCCCGTGCTGGTCGACCGGCGCAAGGCCGAGCCGGTTTCGGCCTACCCGGTACGCTACCTTCGCATGTTCGACATGACGAACGACAGCCATCTGTTCGTCACCAAGGCGGAACTGGAGAAGACGGCCTATCCCGTGGGCGGCGGGCGCTGGCGTCGCGGCGCGGAGGAGTTCGTTCCGCTCTATGAAGGCAAGATGGCGCAGGCGTTCGACCATCGCGCCGCGAATGTCGTCGTCAACCCGGAGAACCTGAACCGCCCCGCGCAGCCAGAGCCGGCTACGGATGCGCAACGCGCCGATCCGTCCTGGTTGCCGAACCCGCAGTTCTTTGTGTCTGTCGGCGCGATTGAGTGGCCTCAGGGCCTTGCCGCCGCCTTGGGCTTCAAGGACATCACTGCCTCGACCAACGTGCGCACCATGATCGCAGGTCTTGTTCCCTTCTGCGGCGCGGGGAACACCCTGCCACTGATCCTGCCCGACCTGCCCGAGAAGAAGGCCGCCCGCGCCAAGGCGCTGGCCGACTATCGGGATGCGCTGCCGCTGCTCGCGGCCAACCTCAATGCGCTGCCCTTCGATTACGTCGCGCGACAGAAGGTGCAGAGCACGCATCTCAACTGGTACATCGTCGAGCAATTGCCCGTCGCGCCGCCGGCCGCTTACGCCCGCGCCTTTGGGCCGAAGACGGCGCGCGAGATCGTCCGCGAGGAAGCGCTGGCGCTCACCTACACGGCGCATGACATGGCGCCCTTCGCCCGCGACATGGGCCATGTCGACCTCGCGACCGGCGATGCGAAACCGCCCTTCAAGTGGGACGCGCGCGACCGCCTGCGCCGCCGCGCCAAGCTCGATGCGCTGTATTTCATGCTCTACTTCCCCAGCGCCACGCCCAAGGAGATAGCCGAGTTACGCGACACGGCCGCCTACATTTATTCGACCTTCCCCATCGTCGAGCGCGAGGAAACGGCCGCCCATGGCCGCTATCTCAGCCGCGACCTGTGCCTGCTCTACCTCAACGCCCTCGCGGCGGGCGACCCCGACGCGGAGATCGTGGCGTGACGGCGATGATCCAGATCGAGGGCGTCGAAGCCATCCAGTTCCACCGGGTCATGACCGCCGGGCGCACGACGCCGCTGCTCCTGACATGCGAAAAGGCCGACGGGAAGACCATGGAAGCCGTGGTGAAGTTCGCGACCGGTGGGGAGTGCACGAAAAGCTCCCTCTGCGCCGAACTGATAGCCGTCCAACTCGCCGCCGACCTGAGCCTGCCCACGCCAACGCCGGTGATCGTGCGGTGGGAGCAGGCCTTCGCCGAAAGCCTCACCGATGCGCAGGCGCGACAGGTCGTCGGCGCGAGCGCGCCGCCAGCGTTCGGCTCCACCTTCGTCACGGAGGGCTTCGCGACTTGGCCGGCGGGCCGCAAGCTGATTGGCGAGGACATGCGCCAGATGGCGCTGGCCACTTTCTTCTTCGACGCGATGATCGGCAACAGTGACCGAGGCGGAATGAAGCCCAATATTCTCGTCCGGGGCGACAGCCTGCGGCTGATTGATCACGAGATGGCGTTCCGCGATTACATGCTGATCGCCAAGCCCACGCCGCCATGGGCGCTCGGGGGGCTTAACGGGATGGTGACGCCCGGAGCCCATATTTTCGCCACCCAGTTGACCAACGGTGTTAAGGGAATCGACTTCGGCCCAATCCGGGCGGCGTGGGCGGCCTTGTCAGATCGCCAGATCGCGGCATATGTAGCCGCTGTCCCGCCGGAATGGACCGCTGGCCACGACCTGCCGGCGTTTGCCTTGGGGCGGATCAAGGAGTGCCGCGACCGGATTGACGATTGCGTGACGGAGTGCAGGAGGGCTCTTGATGTCGGAACGTGAGACCTACAGCTACACCGTCCTCCGTTATGTCCACGACGTGATGACGGGGGAGTTCGTCAACGTCGGCGTGGTCGTCCATGCCACAAGCGGCTTGAAGTCGAAGTTTCGCTCCACTTACGGGCGCGTGTCGAACCTCTTCCCCGGCCTTGACGAGAAAGCGTTCAAGGAGGCGCTGCGCGCCGTCCACATCGCCATCGAGAAGCTGGAGAAGGGCGAGAAGACGTCGGGCCTCTTCCAGTCCTCACCCGACGCCATGGCGTTCGCGCGTAAGGCGCTCGTCGCGGACGACAGCTCGTTTCAGTGGTCCCCTTCGGGATCAGGCGTCACACGCGACGCCGGCGCGACGCTCGATCAACTGTATGAACGCTTTGTCACCCGCCACGAGAAGCACGGCGTCCGGCGACGCGATGACGCCGATGTATGGCGGCCAATCCGCGAGAAGCTCGAAGAACTCAACGTGGCCGACAAGTTTCAGGAGCGCACTTTCCGGGGGGCTGTCGACGAGATCACGCTGGAGCACGCCTGGAAGAACGGCAAGTGGCACGCCATCCACGCTGTCTCGCTCGATCTAGCCGATGCTGAAGGGGTTAGAACGAAGGCGCACCGCATAAGAGGGCATTTAGACAGCGTCGCTGACGGCATGACCGATGACCTTGCGCTCAACCTCGTGTTGGGCCAACCCACAAGCCCAGACTTGTTGGGCGCCTACAACGCCGCGCGAAAGATACTCGAAAACGCGAGGTTCAGCCCGACGATTGTTGACGAGGACAGCGCATCCGACTTGGTGGCTCGACTGGCCGATGAAATCCTCGCGCACGAAGCGCGCGTGACTGACTGATGGCGTGTTTTCGTTTCTCGCGGTCCAGTTGACAGGTCAGGCCAAGCCCCACCAGTCGCCGCATACAATCCATCAGACCATTTTGATTTCAGGCGCCCTGAGCGATTGCACGTCCTGGCGCGGGGTGGCCGTGGGGCGCGTCGCCGCTATCCAGAGACTACTCCCTACGCCCAAGGACGCGCCAAATCAGCTCTCAGGCCCGCCTGTAGCCTTTACAGGCATGGCCCCCACCATCCACCCCTTCGGGGAGATTCCCGCGCCATACAGCGCTCCCAGCGCCGCCAAGGCCATGTCGAATTTCGGAGCCGTGGCGGGCCGGCGTTCCAAACCCCCGGACATGACGGCCGATTTTCGGCGGAAATTTTGGCGACGCGTTTGGGAGGCGGCCAGTGGCGCGCTTCGGCCTCAACTCTTCCCCGGCGCAGCCTTGTGCTTCGCCGCCACAGCCTCGGTCTGGATGGTGACCAACTCAAGCTCAGTGATCGGCAGGACGCGCGCGGCGGAGGTGAGCCGGTCGAGCAAGGTCTCGCGCGGGCCGCGCTCGGGAGCCTCGCCCGCGCCAAGCAGACGGTCCGGGGTCGTCTCCAGCGCCTTGGCGATGCGAACCAAAGTGGCGAGGTCCGGCTCGCGCTCATCGTTGCAGTAGTTGTTGAAACGGCGCTCGGCGAGGCCGGCGCGCCGGGCCGCCTCGGCGTTCGAGACGCCGAGATGTAGCGTCTGTTGCTTGAGGCGCTTCGCGAAAATCTTCATCGGCACAGGCTGTGCCGACAAAACACTTCATGCCACGCCCAATACGTGCTTATCATTCAGAACGCTTTGCGTTCTCGCTTGTTGAAATTTGCAGGAGAAAGAGCATGACTGAACGGGACAGGGGAGTGGAAGGCGCATATGTGACAGGTTGGTCGCGAGAGCCGACTATCGGCGGAATTGTCGTATTTGGAGCCGTCCCCACAATGGTTGCGTTTGGGACGCTGGTCTCAGGTCAGTTCGTCACGGGTTTGACGATATTTGCAATAGTCGTGTTGCTGTCGAGCTTGGCGCTTATGGCCGCCAACGCCAAGTGCGTCATGGCCACTGGCGAAAACCTGATCGTCCAGGAGGGCATTTGGACCCGCGAGACCATTTCGATCCCTCTCGAAAAGATCGACAAGATAGTTGTGAACAGCGCCTACGTGAGGGTGTCAGCCGGCACGATTTTCAATCGGGTCGATTTGTTTGTCACCGACCCAAGCCACCTTGCCGCCAAGCTCGAAAAGGCGCGAAGTGAAATCCAGGCAAGGCACCCGCTGCCGGCAGCGAGCAAGGGATCAACAGCAGCGTCACCGCCCCAAGGAAGCATGGGCGAAGCAATCGCCGAGTCCCTCACAAAAAAGAAGAAAACGGCTACGTGGCTTGTGATCGGTGTAATCGCATCTGCCGTATTAGGAATTTCCCAGTGCACGACGCGTGAAACAGCTTGCTCAGAATACTCCGGCAGCCTCCGTTTAACTTGCGAGCGACTGGCCGGCGAGTGCTTGAAAAGCGACAATATGACACAAAACCCGGGGTGTCGCGCAGGTTTTCCGAATGGCTATTGATGCGGCTGATGCGAATGCTGACAGGGCGCGTCGACAAAGCGAATTTCTTCTGGCCATTTGGCCAGAAACTTGGTACAAAACCTTCAGCGCTCAAGGAGGAGCAGCGGCTAAGCCACTGGAAAACCTCACGCTGCCGGAAAAGGTAGGGACTCCCTCCGTCTCCGCCATAACTATAATAAAATCGGTTACTTGCGAGATATTTTCGGTCAGACATCGCTCTTGCCATAACTTCGCCCGCGCCTATCCCTCGCGCGCGCTGAGTTCGCCTGCTGCCATATGGCGACAAGTGGCTTTCCCTATCCCTCCCGCGGCCGGCTGAATTGATTCCGCCCCCGTCGGCCGGTTGTCCCGGCCTTCGTTTTCTCCCGATTGGCCTTGCAGTTCGCCAGCCGATGCACGCGCCGGCATGTGGCGCAGAGCTTCGTGTCGCGGCGGCGCGCGCCCTCAATGGGCGCACCGCACTCGACGCGCCTCAGCGCCTCACGCTGTCTGGCGCGCCATCCCCGATATTCATCGCAATTTGCGAGCCTTTGGCACGCGAGGCTGCAATATTTCTGCTAGCTCCTATCCTGTTTTCATATGAGTTTGTTTTTGTGACGCCCCGGACTCGAACGCTCTCGGGCAACAAAAAACGACGCCTTCCGCTCGCGCGGGAGGCGTCGTGACGGATTCCGAGCGTCGCTGGGTTTTCCCTTCTTTTCGCCCGGCTCGGATCCGAAGCTCAGCGTTCGTCGGCCGCGATCAGCCGCCCGGTGAACCCGCCGTCCTCGATCGCCGTCGGCGCATTGCCCGAATGGGGCGCTCCCACCGGCAGCGCGAAGCCAAGAACGAAAGCGGCAAAGGTCATGGCCGCCACCAGCACCACCGACACTCGCAATTGCCGGCGCGCCGATTCCGGATCGAAACTGCGCGTGAAGGCCGGCTCCATCTGATCGTCGAATTTATCAACGAGCGACATAATTCTTTCCCCTTGGGGTCATGTCCCGTCGCGACCCGCGTCGCGTGCCGAAACGACGCTTCTCCCCTTGCGCCGACGGCTCACCGCAACAGCCATGCCTCCAGACTGTTCCGATACCCCGTTAACGAGCCTCCAAGGAAAAAGTTCCGCCCGTTTAAAAAAAGTTAGTAAATTTTTAACGATTGGTCCGGCCGGGCCCGATTTGCGTCGCGCGTCTCAGTTCGCCGGGGCGGCGAGGCGATCGCAGCCGGCGGCCGCCTGCGGTTCCGGCGCCGGCCGGCCGTGGCGCAGCAGCGCCAGAAATAGCAGGGAAATCATGGCGGCGCCCAGCGGCGCCGGCGCGAAAGTCGCCACCGGCCGCGCGAGCAGCGGCGCGAAGAAGACCAGCGCAAGCAAAGATTTCTCATAGTCCAAGAAACCGCACTGCCGCCCCGCGGCGACGACGAAGGCCATGGCGGGCGCCAGCGCCATCATATCGTAATCGAGACAATACGGCGTCGCCACCAGCGTCGCCGTGACCGCCGCCGCCGCCTTGATCCGAAAATCGGCCCGCGACCGCCACAGCCAGATCAACGCGCCGATCGCCCCGACGGTTGCAACGCTCTGGGCCGCATAGGCCGTGGAGACGCTCCCGCCCATCAGGCGGACGGCGGCGAAGACGCTCTGGATTTTCTCGAAGCCGGTCGCGCCCTGCTCGACGACGAGCGAGCGCGTGAGCGACAGGCTTTCGAGGAAGGCGCGCCAGGCGTCTAGGCCAAAGGCGGCGACGCTCGCCAGGGTCATCAGCGCCAGCGCGACGGCGGCGGCGCCGAGCGCGCGCCACTGACGTCCGGCGATCAGCGCCGCCGGCAGCACGAGCGCGAACTGCGGCTTATAGGCGAGAAGGGCGAGGAGCGCGCCGGCCAGCGCCGGACGCCTGTCGAGCAGGAGGAAGCCGCCGCCGAGCAGCGCCGCGGTGAGAAAGCCGTTTTGCCCGTGTCCCAGATTGACCAGCACGGCGGGAAAGGCGAGGGCGGCGATGAAAACGCGACCCAGGCCAGGGCGCGCGTCGCGCAGGATGGCGGCGACGGCGGCGAGATAGAGCGCCAGCGTCGAAAGCTGCCAGACGAGCAGCGCCTGGAGATAGGGCAGCCGCGCCAGCGGGGCGGCAACGGCGAGGAAATAGGGCGGATAATGCCAGCCGTAGACTGCGCTCTGCGCGCCGAACTCTCTGTGCTGTTCGGCGATGTGGCGATCGAGGTCGAAGGGCGCCTCGGGGTGGCCGGCCAGAACCGACCGGCCCGCCACCCAGACCTGGGAAAAGTCCGTGCCGAGCGGCTTGTTGTCGGGGCCGAGGCGGTCGTTGGTCAGCCAGATCATGGCGAAAATCGCTAGCGCCGACGCCGCCAGCAGCATAAGCGGATAGACTTTCAGCCGTTCCCCGGTGATCCAGTCGCCGTCTCGAAATTTCGTCCACATCCGTCTGACCCGCACGCCGCGCCGGCAACGCAAGGGGCGCGCCGGCGACGCAGTCTATGCCGCGACAGGTTAACCGCTCGCCTTCGCGGACGCCGTTTTCCGCACGATTTTCCGTTGCCCGGGGCGATGCGCGCTCTTATGGTCCGGCCGAGCTGTGTGCGCCGCACACAAAACCTTCGCAGTGCGCCAATCCCGGACTCCTCCATGACTTTCCTCGCCAAGGCCCTCTCTCGCGTCAAACCCTCCGCCACCATCGCCGTGACGCAAAAGGCGCGCGATCTGAAGGCGAAGGGGCGGGAGGTGGTGAGCCTGTCCGTTGGGGAGCCCGATTTCGACACGCCGGAACATATCCGCAGGGCGGCGGTGGCGGCGATCGAGCGCGGCGAGACGCGCTACACGCCCGTGCTCGGCATCCCGCCGCTGCGTGAAGCCGTCGCCCAGAAGTTCAAGCGCGAGAACGGCCTCGACTACAGGCCCTCCGACACGATCGTCGCGACCGGCGGCAAGCACATATTGTTCAACGCTTTTCTGGCGACGCTCAATCCCGGCGACGAGGTGATCGTGCCGGCGCCCTATTGGGTGAGCTATCCCGAGATGGTGGCGATCTGCGGCGGGACGACAGTCTTCGTCGAGACGCATATGGCGCACGGCTACAAGCTGCAGCCGGAGGATTTGGAGCGCGCCATCACCAAGAAGACGAAATGGCTGGTCCTGAATTCGCCGTCCAATCCGTCGGGCGCCGCCTACAGCCGCGACGAGATGAAGAAGGTGACGGATGTGCTGCTGCGCCATCCGCATGTGCATGTGCTCACCGACGACATCTACGAGCATCTCGTCTATGGCGACTTCGAATTCGTCACGCCGGCGCAGGTCGAGCCGGAGCTGTTCGGGCGCACGCTGACCATGAACGGCGTCAGCAAGGCTTATGCGATGACCGGCTGGCGCATCGGCTATGCGGGCGGCCCGCCGGAGCTCATCAAGGCCATGGACCTGTTGCAGGGCCAGCAGACCTCGGGCGCCTGCTCGATCGCGCAATGGGCGGCGGTCGAGGCTCTGGAGGGGCCGCAGGAGCATTTGTCCATGTTCCGCAAGGCGTTTCAGGAGCGGCGCGACCTTGTCGTCTCCATGCTCAATCAGGCCAAATATTTGAAATGCGCGGTTCCCGAAGGCGCCTTTTACGTCTTCCCGTCCTGCGCCGAGGCGATCGGCCGCAAAACGCCGGACGGCAAGCTCATCGAGAGCGACGAGGATTTCGTCACGGCGCTTCTGGAGGCGGAGGGCGTCGCCGTGGTGCAAGGCTCGGCCTTCGGGCACGGGCCGAACTTCCGCGTCTCCTACGCTGCGTCGAGCCTGACGCTGGAAGAGGCGTGCAAGAAGATTCAGCGGTTCTGCGCGAACTTGACGTAGGGCCGGGACATCGCGCTCGAGCCGCATTGCCGAATGCTTGCGTCGCGGTATATCGTCGCGCGAGGGCGCCGCGCGCCCCGTCGGCGGGAGCTGTGCTCATGACAACCTTCACGCTCTTCCTCATCGCCGTGCTCGGCGCTTTCGTCGTGTTCGTTTCGCAGCGTCCCGACAAATTCTCGGTGACGCGCTCGGCGACGATCAACGCTCCGCCGCGCGCCGTGTTCGAACAGATCAACGATCTGCACAAATGGGAGGCGTGGTCGCCCTGGGCGAAGCTCGACCCCAACGCCAAGCACAGTTACGGCGGCGCGCCGCTCGGACCCGGCGCCTCGATGTCGTGGGACGGGAACGCCAAGGTCGGCGCGGGCCGCATGACGATTACGGAGAGCAGGCAGGACGAGCGGATACGGTTGAAGTTGGAGTTCAAACGCCCGTTCGAGTCGACCAGCTCGGTCGAGTTCTCCTTCGCCGAAGCCGGCGGAGCGACGACTGTCGCCTGGAGCATGTCCGGAACCCACAGCTTCTTCGCCAAGGCGATAAGCCTCTTCATGAACTGCGACAAGATGATCGGCGGCCAGTTCGAAAAAGGCCTCGCGAATCTGAAGGCGATCGCCGAGGGCGGGGCGCGCGCCGCGCCGGAATGAGAGGCGCGTGCGCGTGAATTTGCCGGCGCTCCGTCACGCGTCGAGCGCCGCGCCGAACAAGCGCAGCCTTCATCGATTATTGATTCGGCGCTTGGTTCCGCCTATGTTGCCGCCATGAGCGCTCTGACCATCGACACCCTCGCCATCTCGCAAATTCTGCGCAAGCGCGGCTTTACGGAAGAACAGGCCATCGGCGTTGTCGAGGCGTTCCGGGAAATCGACGCGGGCACTTTGGCGACGAAGGCGGATCTGCGCGAAGTCGAAGCCAAGATCGAGACGACGAGCGCAAACTTGAAGGTCGATATTTTGCGTTGGCTGGTCGTCACCCAGTTGGCGCTCGGCGGGCTCCTCTTGGCGGCGCTCAAATTTTTGCGCTGACGCGCTCGGCGGTGTGCAACGGGCCGCCGTCCTACATCACCGCCGCCAGGGCCGCCTCGGCGAACTCCCAGTTCACCATGTGGTCGAGGAAGGCCTTGAGATAGTCGGCGCGGCGGTTGCGGTAGTCGATGTAATAGGAATGCTCCCACACATCGGCGACGACGATCGGCCTGGCGCCGTGCACGAGCGGGTTTTCGGCGTTGGGCGTCTTGCGCACGGCGAGCCTGCCGTCCTTGGCTTCGAGCCACACCCAGCCGGAGCCGAACTGCCCCAGGCCCTGCGCCTGAAACTCCTCGCGGAATTTGTCGACCGAACCGAAGGAGTCGACGAGCGCCTTCTCGATCCTGCCCGGAACCGCGCCGCCGCCCTTGGGCTTCAGGCTCTTCCAATAAAGATCGTGATTGTAGATCTGCGCGACATTGTTGAAGATCGGAACGTTCTTGCCGAAGGAGCCGGTGATGACGGCCTCCATCGGCTTGCCCTCGAACTCCGTGCCCTTGACGAGATTGTTGGCGTTCGCGACGTAAGTCGCGTGATGCTTGTCGTGGTGATACTCGAACGACTCGCGCGACAGATGCGGCTGCAACGCGTCGTAAGCGAAGGGCAGGTCCGCCAGGGTGAAGGACATATTTTCTCTCCTGAATGGGTTTTCGAACGGCGCTCGGGGAGGCGGCCGCGCACCCGCCCTAACTAGAGCCCGGCAAGGCGAGCGGCAATATCGCTTTGCGCGCCGCGGCGCTCAAAATTCCGTCACGCATTTGCGGGCGCGCTTAAACAAAACGGCCCGGCGCATGGCCGGGCCGCAACAAACTTTGCTTCGCAGAGTCAGGCGCCGCGAGCGACCGCGTCGACCGCTTCTTCCTTCTTGGTCGACTTCACTTTCAGCATGTACCATAAGAAGCCCAATAGCGCGGTGAAGGCGACGCCGTAGAGGATGTATTCGATCGATCCCCAGAAGGTGTAGAGCCCGACCGTGAACGGGAAGCGCGACACCCATTTGTTCCCCAGATCGTCCTGCACGGTCACAATAGCGACGTAACGCCCGGCGTCCTTGAAGTCGTGCTCGAAGGTCATGGTGCCGTTGCTGTAGACCTTGGGGTCGCGATTGAAGACCGTGACGGCGTCGATGTTCTCTTTTTCCTTCGCCTCGCCGACGTCTTTGACGACGCGCGCGCCGATGGCCATGTCCCGGAGGTCAGGCGAGACGGCGCTGAGCGCGATCACCGTCGGCCCGGTCTGGGCGATGTCCTCGCAGAATTCGGCCTCCTCGCCTTTGCGCTGATAGCCGATGAAATGCATCGTGCTCGGGCCGATCTTGAGCACGCATGTGTCCTGCTCCAGCTTCACGCTCCCGTGCGCGAAAGCGGCGCCAGCCGTCGAGACGCCAAACAACAGCGCGGCGGCGAACAGCCCGCGCTTGAACAACGCGATATTCATGATTTCCCCTGCCTTTCGTCGGGACGGATGCTTTCGCTTTGCTTAAGCGGCTGCCGTCTGATTGTTTCGATGTTTGTATCGTGCACAGAGTTTACGATGCGACAATCGGACGCATGGGGCGGATGTAACGCATGACATTGGAATAGCATGATAAAAGCGGCTGATGAGCCAAGGCGCCACGGTGTCGTCATCTAGATATTGTTGCCACGATGCGATTGAGTCCATACATGTATCGGTTTTGTGCGGCGCGTGTCGGGGACGCGGCCTGCCGGCGCGCGGACCATAAAGTAATGTGAAAGTATTTGTTCGGATCGCGCAAAGGCGCGGCGCCGCGTGCCCGTTCGCGCCGGCCATGTTATGTAAGCGCAGCGCAGGCAGGAGAACCGACGCGATGGGACGCGCGATTTCGCGATGGGCGGTCACGATCTGCGGGCTATCGCTCGCCGCGTGGGGCGTCGGCGCCATGCTGACGGGCTGGGACCAGATCCTGATCGAGCGAGGCTGGAGCCTTTTCATCGGCGGCGCGGCGGCTCTTGCCGGCGGCGCGGTGACGACGGCGCTGGGACAGGTGATCGCGCGCCTCGACCGGCTGATCCAGCCGGCGGGCGAGACGCGAAGCGCCGCCGCCGATACGAAGGAGGAGCGGCGCAAACCCTCGGCGCCGCCCGAACCCAAGCCGCCCCTATCCAAGCCGCCCCTATCCAAGCCGCTCGAAGAGCCAGTCAAGGCCGTCGCTGCGGAGACGAAAGCCATCGCCTCGCAGGCGCCGCCCTCGGAGGCGAAGGCGCCCGCGCCGGACACAAAGCCACAAACGCCGGAGACGAAGGCGCCGACGCCCGAAGCGAAATCGCCGCTTCCGGAAGGCCGGCGGCCGCCGGTCCCCTGGCCCGGCGCGATGCGCGCCGCCGTCACGAAGGCGACGGCGCCGTCCTCCGCAGCGAGGACCACGCGGCCGGACGCTTCCCCGCCTGCCGGCGATCCGGTTGACGAGAGAAACGACGCTTCGCCGCTTGTCGAAGTCGACCGCTACGAATCCGGAGAGACGGTTTACGTGATGTTCTCGAACGGCGCCGTCGAGGTGCGTTCGCCCGACGGCGTAAGGCGCTATACGTCGCTGTCGGAACTGCGCGCCGAAGCGGCTTTGCGGCAAATCTAGCCCGGCCAAGCCAAAAGCGGCGAATCGACGATTTGCGCGAGAACGGCCTCGCTGGCGGCGCAGGACTCGGCAATGTCCGCGCTAGAGCATGTCCCGGAAAAGTGCGAAGCGGTTTTCCGATAAGGACATGCTCCAGCGTATTGATTTTGAGCGAGTCCTTTTCGATCGCGTGATTCCACGCGATCGGGACGCGCTCTAGACATCGCTCCGCTTAAACTCGTTGAAACGAACACTATCGACGCGCGGTCCTGTCGCTCGGATCGCGAGCCTCGCGAAAGCGAACGCTCGGCGTCTCCGTCGAAGCTTTCCCGAATCGGTGAACCTTCCGAGGAAACGGATTTTTCGCTCGACGCACCGCGACAGCGCTCGTTTGCGATCCCCCTTCCGTCGACGCGCTGGCGTGCGCGACCGTTTCGGCGTTCGTCCGATCGCCTTCGTCGTTCCGCCGGTCGAAATTGCGGAAACCTGCCGAGCGTGTTTAGCTTGCGACCGCGCGCGCGATTCTCTTGCCCATTCGCCGCGATTTCACGAGCGAGTCTCGAGCCGATGCCGCGCAATGTGCATGTCGTTCTCGCCGTTTCGGCGCTGTTTCTTGCGAGCAATGTCCTGTTCGCCAAGAGCCTCGCGCCATTCGCCGCCGCGGTTCTATTTGGCGGCTGCGCGGGGTCGTTCGCGCTGCTTGCGCTCGGCGCGTCGCGAACAGGGATTCTCGGCGAGCCGGCGCAGTGGCGCCTGCTGGGCGTTTTGATCGGCGCCGCCTTTGTCCTGCTGCTGATCGGCGGCGAGGGGCATGTGTTCTTCTCCAAGGACGACTGGCTTTATCGCGACGCGGTTCTGAGCGATCTCGTCGACGGCGGATTTCCCGTCGTCTATCGCGAACAAGGCCAGGATCTTCTGCTGCGCGCGCCGCTGGGGATGTATCTGCTTCCCGCGGCCGTCGGACGCGCTGTCTCGCTCCATGCCGCTCATCTCGCCCTGCTGATCCAGAACGCGCTCGTCCTGGGGGGCTTCTTTTACGTCGTCGCGCTGCTTTGGCCGCGCCCCTTGGCGATGGCGGCGCTCTTTACGGCCTTCGGCTGCCTCGATGCGATCCCCTTTCTCGTGAAGACGGGCGGCGCCTGGCTGGCCGTCAATCTCTCCTTCTGGTCGGAATACTGGAATTACAGCAATCACGTCGCGCAGCTCTTCTGGAATCCCAATCACGTGCTGCCGGCGTGGTGGTTTGTGGCGTTGGGCCTCTTGCTTCTGCGCCGCGAACTGGATTTTACGGCCTTCGCCGCGGGCGTATTGCCGCTGGCGCTGTGGTCGCCGATCTCCTTGATGGGCGCGGCGGCGCCGGCCGCGACGTTCCTCTTCGTCGCGCAGCGGACCGGCGCCTGGGGCCGCTGGCCGCTGCTTTGTCTCGCGGCGCCCGCGTTTCTTCCTGTCCTCGTCTATCTTGCCCTCGCGGCGGAGAGCGTGGAGCACGAGTGGCTGACGTCGAAGGCGGACTTTTTCGATCAGTATCTGATCTTCAACATCTTCGCGCTCGCGCAGGGCGCCTTTGTCGCGGCGCAGTGGCGGCGCGTGGATCCCTGGTTTCGTGGCGCCGTGCTGGCGAGCCTTGTCGAACTGCTGATCTTTCCTCTCTACAGTATCGGCTCTATGAACGATTTCTCGCAGCGCGCGTCGCTGATTCCGCGCGCCTATGTCGCGCTCGCCTTCGGCGCGCTGCTGCTGCGGTCGCTGCGCGAGCGCCGTCCTGCGGCGGCGGCTGTCGGCTCGACGCTGGCTTTGATCGCAGCGGTCTCGCCGGCGCTCGAAATTTACGACAGTCTGCGCACGCCGCGCTTCTCGATCGGCGACTGCAATTTGCTCACCGTGCATCGCAAGGTCCATCCCCACGCCTCGCTCGCCACCTATCTTGCGCCCGTCGGCGCCGCACCGCGCTGGCTGCTGGGCGGCGTCGAAGCCGCGCGGCCGAAGGAGAGCGTCGACCGCGTCTGCTGGCCGGACCGCGTTTACGGCGAAAAGCTGTTCAACTGGCTCGATCCGAAGTACCGCATCTGGCTGCGCCGCGGGGCTGCGGAAACGGCGCCGACGTCCGTCGTGCGCTGAATGGCGTCGGCCTCAGTCCGTCGTCACCGCGGTCTTTACGTCGCTCGGGTCGATCTCGCGCGCGAGGCCGGCGGCGAGGCGTTCGCGGTCGAGCTCCTTCTCCCACGCCGAGACGACGATCGCCGCGACGCCGTTGCCGCAGATGTTGGTCAGCGCGCGGCATTCGCTCATGAACTTGTCGACGCCGAGCACGAGCGCCATGCCGGGCGCAAGCTGTGGATCGACCGCGCCGAGCGTCGCCGCCAGCGTGACGAAGCCCGCGCCCGTCACGCCGCTCGCGCCTTTCGAGGTGAGCATGGCCACGGCGAGAATCGTCGCCTGCTGGCCGATCGTCAGTTCGACGCCCAGCGCCTGCGCGATGAACATCGTCGCCAGCGTCATGTAAATGTTGGTGCCGTCGAGATTGAAGGAATAGCCCGTCGGCACGACGAGCCCCACCACGGATTTCGAGCAGCCGAGTCGCTCGAGCTTCTCCATCAGGTTGGGAAGCGCGCTCTCGGAGGACGACGTGCCGAGCACGATCAGCAGCTCGTCCTTGATGTAAGCGAGAAAGCGGAAAATGTTGAAGCCGGCGAAGCGCGCGATCAGCCCGAGCACGACGACGACGAAAAGAATCGCGGCCGCGTAGAACGAGCCCACCAGCCAGGCGAGCGAGACCAGCGCGGACGAGCCGTATTTGCCGACCGTGTAGGCCATGGCGGCGAAGGCGCCGAAGGGCGCGGCCTTCATCGCGATGGCGACGACGCCGAACATGACATGGCCGGCGTCGTCGATGAAGGCGCGCAGCGTGCGGCCGCGTTGGCCCGCCGCCAGCAGCGCGAAGCCGAACAGCACGGAGAAGAACAGCACCTGCAGAATGTCGCCCTTGGCGAAGGCGCCGAACGCGCTGTCGGGGATAACCTCGAGCAGGAAGTCGACGCCGGAGCGATGCGGGGCGTCGACATATTTGGCGATGGCCGCCGCGTCCGGCTTGCCGGCAAAGCCGGCGCCGGGCCTGACGAGATTGCCGATCAGGAGCCCCAGCGCGAGCGCGAAGGTCGAAACGATCTCGAAATAGACGAGCGCCTTGACGCCGACGCGGCCAACTTTCCGCGCGTCCTCGATATGGGCGACGCCGGAGACGACGGTGCAGAAGATGATCGGCGCGATCGCCATCTTGATGAGCTTGACGAAGCCCTCGCCCAGCGCCTTCACCCACTCGGCGCTGGCGGCTTGCGGCGCCAGCCAGCCGAACAGCGCGCCGAGCGCAATCGCCGCCAGCACCTGCACGTAGAGCAGGCGGTAGAACGGCTTTTTGGCCGCGCGCGAGGCTTTGCTCATGCTTCCCCGATGTTTGCGCTTGCCTGGCGGCGGTCGAAGCCGCCCATCCGATCGGCGCGCCTACGAGGCGGAGCCATCGCTGGCGCGTTGCGCGTAAATCTCTTTCCACTCTCGCACGATACGGGGCATCTCTTCGACAACCTCGCGGCCGAATAATACCTCGTCGACGTAACCCATGTGCAGCATATCGACGATTCGGCAGAGGTAGGATTTCCCGCAGTCCCACCAAGTGAAATGCGCATCGACCATCAAGTAGTGCTTCACGTCGATCTTAAGTTGCGCGCTCGCCTCCTCCAGTTCCATTCCGTCAAGGAGCGTTTCGTACACGCCGTCTGCGATACGGCTGCCGAAGGTGGTTGTGTAATAGTATTCCTTGATTTCCCAGATCGCGATTGGGTTGACGGGGTGCGGGCAAGCGCCGTCCACCCGTCGCGCCAGTGTCCGCAAGGGCTTTCCGTTCTTGGTGATCGTCGTCAGTTGCCGGGGGTCGAAATTTACAGGCAGCTCTTGCCCATGATGTTCGATCATCATGTTCACGAGCGCCGTCAGATAAGCGGGAGCCTTCTTCTCGCCCGTTTGCTTGTTCATGGGAATCGGCGTTTTGGGACGGACATTCGCCTTTGTCTCCTCGAAGAGAGCGCGGGCCTGCTCCGCATTCATCAATCTCGGCTCGACATGGTTTTCCAGCATGTCGGCGCGGCACTTGAAATAATCGACCAGCTTTTCTCCTAGGCGGGTCGCTTTCCCGTCATTCAGAATCTCTGCTGGATCGAGGTCTAACCGCGAGAACGCCGACGCGATTTCGGCCGCTGAAGGTGTTCTTAGCTTGCCTTGGCCGCGCGTAGTATAACCCAACTCTTCGCCGATTGAACGTACCGCGGCCCAGAAATCTTTCGGGAGCGCCAAGAATCTTGAATCAGGGCGCATGGCGCGCCCTTCTTTGACGTCTATCAACGTCGATAAGTATCTGTTCGACTGTAGTGCCTAGTGCTTCGCAAGCCGCCCTAAGCTCAAAAACGTCCAGACGGCGTTCTCCAGACTCGTATTTGCTTACGAATGACTGGTATTGACCTAGCCGTTTCGCTAGGTCGGCTTGCTTAAGCTGCGCAGAAATTCTTTTCTCTCTCAAGATTTCTCGCAAAAATCTGCTAGCTTCGGAAGCTGATTCGGAAATGGCGGGCATTGTCAAATCCTAAAATCGGTTTTAGCATTTCCCAAAATCGGATACGGAGGGGATATGAAGGGCGCGGCCGCTCAACTCAGAATGTTCGACGAGCCTGAATCTTTCGACGATTCGGCGGATCGAGCCCCTTTCACGGACAAGGCCTTTAAGACCCAACTTCTGAAATGGGTGGGCAACAAGCAGCGGGTCGCGCCTGCGATCATCAAGTTTTTTCCCGAGCGGTTTCGAACCTATCATGAGCCCTTCTTGGGATCGGGCGGGGTCTTGGGCGTCCTCGCGCCCCGCCGGGCTTTTGGAACCGACGGCTTCAAGCCTCTTATCGAAATCTGGCAGACCCTGGCCGGCAACCCGCGCGAGTTGAAGGCTTGGTATGAGGAGCGTTGGAAGTTCTTCAAAAGCGGCGAAAAGGTCGAGCAGTTCGAGGCAATCAAAGCTCGCTACAACAGCGAGCCCAATGCTCCCGATCTGTTGTTCATCGCGCGCTCTTGCTACGGCGGCGTTGTTCGATTTCGCATGAAAGACGGCGGTATTTCCACGCCATGCGGGGCTCATGAGCCGATTTCGCCGGAGTCCTTCGCTGGTCGCGTTGACCTCTGGCGCGCCCGCGTCGGACATACGAAATTCGAATGGATGGATTTCCGCGAATCCATTTCGCGCGCGCAAGCGGGCGATCTTGTCTATTGCGATCCTCCCTATGTGGACACGCAGGCGATCTTGTACGGAGCGCAGTCGTTTCGGGTGAAAGACCTCTTTGAAGTCATCGGTCATGCCAAAGCGCGCGGCGTTTTTGTCGCGCTGAGTATCGACGGCACCAAGAAATCGGGCGAACACTACAGCCACGTTCCAATCCCGCACGGCCTTTTCGCGCGGGAAATCATGGTCAATTGCGGGCGCTCCATGCTTCGGCGTTTTCAACGCGAAGGAGAGCAGTTGCACGACGAGGTCGTCAAGGACAGGTTGCTCTTAACCTATTAGCGTATTTTTCAGATCGAACCCGGATTCAGTCCAGACGAAGATTCGTCGCCGCCGTATCAGTCAACGATTTCAGTCGTCTGCCCCGTCTGCCCCCTGTGCCGTAAAAAATGATCCGCCAGCACGATGGCCATCATCGCTTCGCCGACCGGCACGGCGCGTATGCCGACGCAAGGGTCGTGGCGGCCCTTGGTGACGATCTCCGTTTCATTGCCGAACCGATCGATGGTGCGGCGCGGCGTCAGAATGGACGAGGTGGGCTTGACCGCAAAGCGCGCGACGATCGGCTGGCCGGTGGAAATGCCGCCCAAAATCCCGCCGGCGTTGTTGGCGAGAAAGACCGGCCGCCCGTCCGGCCCGGCGCGCATTTCGTCGGCGTTCTCCTCGCCCGACAGCTCGGCGGCGGCAAAGCCCGCGCCGATCTCCACGCCCTTGACGGCGTTGATCGACATGAAGGCGGCGGCGAGATCGGCGTCGAGCTTGCCGTAGACCGGCGCGCCCCACCCCGCCGGGACGCCTTCGGCGACAATCTCGATCACCGCGCCGATGGAGGAGCCCGCCTTGCGGACCCCGTCGAGATAATCGGCCCAGAGTGCGGCGGCTTCGGCGTCGGGACAGAAGAAGGGATTGCGTTCGACTTCCTCCCAGTCGAAGCGCGCGCGGTCGATCCTGTGCGGGCCGATCTGCACGAGCGCGCCGCGGATCGTCACGCCGGGAATGACTTTGCGCGCGAGGGCGCCCGCCGCGACGCGCGCCGCGGTCTCGCGCGCGGAGGAGCGCCCGCCGCCGCGCCAGTCGCGAATTCCGTATTTCGCGTCGTAGACGTAATCGGCGTGGCCGGGACGGTATGTGTCGGCGATGTCGCCATAGTCCTTCGAGCGCTGATCGGTGTTTTCGATGAGAAGCGCGATCGGCGTTCCGGTCGTGACCTGCCGGCCGGCGTCGTCCGCGAAGACGCCCGAGAGGATTTTCACCGCGTCCGGCTCCTGGCGCTGGGTGGTGAAGCGCGACTGCCCGGGCCTGCGTTTGTCGAGAAAGACCTGGATTTCTTCGGCCGTCAGCGGGATGCGCGGTGGGCAGCCGTCGACGACCGCGCCGAGCGCCGGGCCGTGGCTCTCGCCGAAGGTGGCGACGCGGAAGAGATGGCCGAAACTGTTGTGGGACATTTGCGGCGCCGCGAGAGAGATCGTGGCGCGTTTTTAGGGCGGGGGCGGGGCGGGGTCAAACCGCGCCGCTTCGCCAGCGTCGGCTACGCGGCGCGGCGCTCTTCGGCCCGAGCGGGCAGCAGTTCGTTCAGGCAGGCGACGATGGAGTCGACGGAGACGAAGCTCTGCCGGCGCAGCATGGAGACCGGAAATTCGACGTCGAAGGCTTCTTCGAGGGCGAGCATGGTGCGGATGGCGGCGAAGGGCGTCAGACCGGCGTCGTAGAGATTGGCGTCGCGCGCCAGTTCTTGCGCGGGAATATGCAGGCGCCCATGCTCTTGCAGCAGACGGCGAATCGTCTCGATCATCGCTTCTAACTCCAACGCGGCCCGCGCGTGTTTGGGCCGATGTCCACGCTGTTCATGATTCTCGCTAGAATGGGCGAAAATCGTGAATTTCATGGAAATATTTAGGGCACCGCTTCTGAACGGCCGATGAATTTCGTGCAATGGCCGAACTTTATGTTTGAAAAATGGTAAACGGCGCGCCTTCGTTGGGCCTTCGCTTGCGCGGTCCAGCGCCGGCGCCTAGATTGGGCCTATGCCCAGCCCGCCGTTTCGAGCTTTTGCACCCGTTTTGGCCTTGGCTGCGGCGCTGACGGCGTCGTCCGCCGCGCAGGGTCAGAGCGAGCCCGACCTCCCGGGTGCGGAGGATGAGGACGCGGGCGCTCCCTTTCTCGAAATTCCGGGAATAGGACGCATCCCGATGCCGCCCGGAACGCGCGTGTTCGGCCCGCGGGCGTCGCCTGCGACGCCGGTCGCGCCGCAAAAGCGCAAGAACGCCGAGCCGAGCTCGGACCGCCGCCGCGCCGCCACGCTCGACGGACTGTTCGCAAAGCTCGCCGCAGCCGAGGACGCGCGCGAGGCGGACGCCGTTTCCACCGCGATTTTCGGCCGGTGGGCGCGATCCGGCTCCGACACGATCGATCTCCTTCTCGCCCGCGCGGCGGCCGCGGAAAACGGCGGCGCTGGGGCGCTCGCCAAGGGTCTGCTCGATTACGTGGTGGCGCTCGCGCCCGACTGGCCGGAAGGCTATGTGCGGCGGGGCCGTGCGCTTGCAGCGCGCGGCGAGGCCGAAATGGCGCTGCCGGATTTCGAGAAGGCCGCGCGGTTGGAGCCCCGCCGCTTCGACGCGCTGACCGCGCTGGGCGCCGCCAACGAAGCTGTCGGCGACAAGAAGCGCGCGCTCGAAGCCTATCGCCGCTCCCTCGCGATTTCGCCCCGGCAGGAGGACGTGCGCAAGGCGGAGGAGCGGCTCAAGCTCGAGGTCGAAGGGCGGGACATCTGAGGGTAAGGAACCGGACCACATGGAAGCGACAGCGTCAGCCGTCGGCGCGCCGTTGACCCCCGAGGCCCTCGGCCTGCTGTTCACGAAGGCGCGCAGCCACAACCGCTGGCTCGCGCGCGAGGTTCCGGACGCCTTGCTGCGCGAGGCGTGGGATCTCGCCAAATGGGGGCCGACCAGCGCCAACTGCTTGCCCATGCGGATCGTTTTCGTGCGGTCGGCGCAGGCGAAGGCGCGGCTCGCGCCAACGCTTCTGCCCGGCAATGTCGAAAAGTCCGTGAGCGCGCCGGTCGTTGCGATCCTCGGCTACGATCTCGATTTTCCCGAGCTTCTGCCCCGCCTTTATCCGGCGACGAACGCGCGCTCGTGGTTCGCCGGAAACGAGGACTTGACCAAAGAAACGGCGTTTCGGAACGGCACGCTGCAGGCCGCCTATTTCCTGCTCGCGCTGCGTGCCCTGGGGCTCGACGCGGGGCCGATGAGCGGCTTCGATCAGGAAAAGGTCAACGCCGAGTTTTTTTCCGGCGGGCGGGTCAAGTCCAACTTCCTGATCGCGATCGGCTACGGCGATCCTGCGCATCTCTATCCGCGCGGTCTGCGTCTTGCGTTCGAGGAGATCGCGAAAATCGTGTGAAACGCCGGAGGCGGCCGATGAACTTTACCACGAACTTCACGATCGTCCCGACGCGTTACGCGCCGCATCTTCAGGGGGTTTTGCGCATCGTCGTCGCCGTGCTGTTCCTTCAGCACGGAACCGCCAAACTGTTCGGCGTTCCGCATGTCGCGATGTTCGACTCCATGAATATGATGTCGCTGGTCGGCGTCGCAGGCGCGCTGGAAATCGTCGGCGGCCTGCTGATGCTCGTCGGCTTCCTGACCCGGCCGACGGCCTTTATTCTGTCCGGCCAGATGGCGGTCGCCTATTTCATGGCTCACGCCGGCGAAAACCCGTTGCCGATCCTCAACAAGGGCGAGCTGGCAGTGATCTGCTGCTTCGTCTTTCTCTATTTCGCCGTCGCCGGTCCGGGCCGCTTCGCGCTGGACCGGGAGTAGCCGGCAAGGACGCGCGTTCGGATCGGCGCAGGGGCATCCGCGACGAAAAAATCCACATTGTTGCAAATTCGTCACACGGCGGAGCGCAGGGACGAAAGACGAAGCCGTGTATTCAAATCCGCTTAACCATATATGAGTGCAGATTTTTTTCCGAACAATCCCGTTTTGGCCTTTGGTGCGCACGATATGCCCTGTCTTTCGACAGCGGCGCCCCGCCATTATTTTCTCACAACTCGGCTTTACCTCGCCGGCGACCCCGGCGGCGCGGCGATTTCCGCGCCGCCTTCGAAACGTGCTGCGCGGGAGAATGCATTGAGACTCTGCATGTTGGGTTTGGCGGCCCTGTTCGCTTCGAGCGCCGGCGCCGAGGCCTCGGTGTGGACCGGCAAGGCGTCCTATTATTCCCTCGGCGGTCGCACGGCGAGCGGCAGCCAAGTGGGCGCCTACACCGCGGCGCATCGCACGCTGCCGTTCGGGGCGAAGGTGCGCGTCACCAATCTTAAGAACAACCGCTCGGTTGTCGTGACGATTAACGATCGCGGACCCTTCACGGGCGGGCGCGTCATCGACGTGTCGGCGCAGGCGGCCGACGCGCTCGGCTTCCGCGTCGCCGGCGTAACCCAGGTGAGGGTCGAAACGCTCTCGGATTGATCTTTCGGGCGGGGCGCCGAGCCTAAGCGCGCAGTGCGTGTTTCAAGGGGCGCCGCGCCCGGAGCGTCGCGAAATCCTAAAATTGCGTTGAAAATCGATTGCGCTGCCGCACGGCCCGTTTAGGCAGATCTTAAAACGGGCCGGCTATAACCCGTAACCGTAGTGCCGTTGTTCGAGTACGTGAGTAAAGAGATGACCGAGACGCATCGTCCGCGTGTCAAATATGTCATCGGTCCCGACGGGAGTCCGCTGACCATCGCCGATCTTCCGCCCCCCTCGACGAAGCGGTGGGTGATCCGCCGAAAGGCGGAGGTGGTCGCCGCGGTGCGCGGAGGGCTTCTTTCGCTGGAAGAGGCCTGCAGCCGTTACACGCTCACGGTCGACGAGTTCCTGAGCTGGCAGATGTCAATCGATCAGCACGGTCTCGCCGGGCTGCGCACCACGCGGCTGCAACAGTACAGAATGTAACGAGTCGCGTAAGCGCTGCGAGTGAAAAAGGGCTGGCTCCTTTCGGGCCGGCCCTTTCTCTTGCGCTCAGCCTTGCGCGTCCGCCGAGCCGTCGCCGCGCAGTTTTTCGGCGAGCTTGCCGCGCTCGAAAAACAGCACGACGAGAATACCGACGAGCAGCGGGATGATGAGATAGAACAATCGCCACACCAGCAGGGCCGCCAGCACTTTTACACGCGGCACGTCCGGCATGATCTTGATGAACAGCAGTTCGAAGACGCCCAGGCCGCCGGGCGCATGGGAGACCAGCGCCGCGGAGAAGGACAGCAGAAAGGCGCCAAGCACGACGAGAAAACCGGGATTGCCGGCCTCGGGCAGGGCGAAATAGATGATCCCCGCCGCGCCGACGAGTTCGAGCGGCGCCGCGAACAATTGCCGAAACGCGATTTCGGAGCGCGGAAAGATGATGTTGAAGCGGCCGATCTTGAAAATTTTGAGCTGCTGCAACGATCCGATGAGATAGATGGCGACTCCCGCGAGGCACGCGAGGCCGACAGTCAGCGCCGCGCTCGGATTGGTGAAGATGTCGGGCAGGAAGCCCGAGAGCCGCTGCATCAGCGCGGGATCCCAGGTGAGCAGCAGCCCGCCCAGCAGCACGTTGCCGAAGGCGAAGGTGTAGGAGCAGATCACGACCAGGATCGCGACCTGCGCCGCCGTTAGCCCCTTGGACGTGTAAGCGCGATAGCGCACCATCGCGCCTGAAAACACGCTCGCGCCGATATTGTGCGAGAGGGCGTAGGTGGTGAAGGAGCAGACGGAGATGAACAGCCACGAAATGTGCGTGACGCCGAGGTGCAGGAGCGCGATGCGGTCGTACCAGGCGAGCGCCGCATAAGCGAGCAGAGTGGAGGCGGCGGCGAGAGCGTAATGGCCGGAGGGGATCGCCTTGAGGGCGGCCCAGACGTCCGCGCCCACCGACTCGCCCTGGAACTCGTGGTAGAGAAGATAGAAGGATGCGACGACCGCGCCCAGCCCGACGACCGGCCAGAAGTAATCGAGAAGTTTCTTCATGCGGCCTGTAGTGTTTGAGAACGGCGTCATTAGAGCGAATTCCGAAAAAGTTGACAGACTTTTTCGGCAAGAATTCGCTCCAACATTATGATCTGGCGCGATTTCTTATCGATCGAACGATTCCGTTCGATCGGAAAGCGCGCTAGCACGAACGGCCGCAAGCTGGCCCGTCTCTCCCTCGCATGGCCGCGCGGCCCCTGCAACCCTCGCAGACCGCTCTTCGCGAGGCAAGCGCTCCGGGCGCGGCGCCGGCGCGGACTTTTCATTCCGGTCCAATGGGCTAAATAACGGGCGTCGCTTCGTCTTCAAGCAGGTCGCCGCGTCATGGATCTGATAGAGAGGGTCAAGGGGCTCCTGTTCGCGCCGCAGGCGGAGTGGGAGGCGATCGAGAAAGAGAACACGTCCGTCCCCGACCTTTACCGCCGGTATATCGCGATCCTGGCGGCGCTGCCGCCTTTCGCGACCTTTCTCGGCGGCTGGCTGTTCGGCTATGCGCGCGGGCATCACGGCGTCGCGCATCCGACATTCGTCGCCGGTCTGACGCGGGCGGCGGCGCAATATCTCCTGAGCCTGCCCGCGCTCTATCTCGTCGCCTTCGTCATCTCCAGCGTCGCGCCGCAATTCGACGGCAAGAGCGACGACCGCCGCGCGCTGGCGCTCGTCGCCTATTCCTACACGCCGGCGTGGCTGGCCTCGCTCTTTGGCCTCGTCCCGGGTCTGCGCTGGCTCGACATTCTAGGATTTTACGGCTTGTGGCTCTTCCATCTCGGCTTGACGCGGATGATGCGCTGCCCCGAGGACAACGAAGACGTCTTCACGCTGATCGCTCTGTTTCTCGTGGTCGCGGTGGCGGCCCTGCACGCCTGGATCGTGCATGTCATCGCGCCGGCGCAGTTGATCTGAGCCGCGAGGGGCGGCTTATTCCCGCCACCTCTGGGCGGCGGCGTCGTCCTCGGCCTTGGCGGCGACCCAGCCGCCGTCCGCCCCGCCGGCGCGGCGCTCCTTTTTCCAAAAGGGCGCGCGGGTCTTGAGATAATCCATCAGGAATTCGGCGGCGGCGAACGCCTCTGCGCGGCGCCGCGCGGCGCAAATGACCAGCACGATTTTTTCGCCCGGGCGGATGAGCCCGTAACGATGAATCACGGTCAGGCCGAGCAACGGCCAGCGCGCCAGCGCCTCGTGCGCGACGCGGGCGATCTCCTCCTCCGCCATGCCCGGATAATGTTCGAGCTCCAGCGCTTCGAGCGCGCCGTTTTCGTCCCGGCAGTAGCCGGTGAAGGCGACGACGGCGCCGACGTCGGTCCGTCCGGCCGCGAGCGCCGCCTCCTCCGCCGCAGCGTCGAAGGGCTCCGCCTGCACGCGGACGGCGGGCGTCACGGCCTCAACCTCCGGTCATCGGCGGGAAAAAGGCGATTTCGCGCGCGCCGGCGACGGGCGAGCCGGGCTGGGCGTGGGTCTTGTCGATCGCCGCCCGGATCGACCGGGAATTGGCGAAGGCCGCCGCATAGCCCTCGCCGCGCTCCCCAAGCCAGGCGACGAGATCGTGAACGGTCGCCACTTCCGCGGGCGGGAAGATTTCCTCCTCCGCGACGCCGACGCGTTCGCGCACCCAGGCGAAATAGAGGGCCTTCATCGTTCGTCGCCGTCGGTTCCGATATGCGCCCAGCCCGCCTGCATATAGTCGAAGCCCGTATAGAGCGTCAGCACCGCCGCCAGCCACAGCAGTGCGGAGCCGATATTCACCGTGCCGGGCAGGACGACTTCGCCCGCCGGGCCGGCGATGAAGAAGCCCAGCGCGAACATCTGGACGGTCGTCTTCCATTTGGCGATCGTCGAGACGGGCATGGCGACCTTGATCTCGGCGAGATATTCGCGCAGGCCCGAAACCAGGATTTCGCGGCATAGAATGATGATCGCGGCCCAGATGGTCCAGCCCGCGAGGGTCTGATTGGCGGCCACCGCGAGCAGGGTCGTCGCGACCAGAAGCTTGTCGGCGATGGGATCGAGCATCTGGCCGAGGGTGGACTGCTGCCGCCAGATTCGCGCCAGATAGCCGTCGAAGAAGTCCGTGACGCCGGCCGCGGTGAACACCCCGAGCGCGGTCCAGCGCATCCAGTCCGCGCTCGGCGCCAGCAGCAGGCCCGCGACGACGGGAACCGCCAGCAGCCGCCCATACGTCAGTATGTTGGGCAGCGCCAGGGCATGGCTGCGCCGGCGAGGGGGAACGGCCGTTTCGGTCATGACGGAAGGGAATATGGCGCGCGCCCCACTTGTCAATAGAGGAACCCGTGAGCGGCGCGGAATCCGCCCGCCACTCCGCCTTTTTCCATCCGTCCCGTCCTTGCCGCGCTACGCCGCCGCGGGCAGCGTGTGGGCGTGCACGTCTCGACCGGAGTGTTTCCTCAATATTTCGACGGCGCGTTTCTCGCGCTCGGCGTCCCAGGCGCGGACCCACAGCAGCAGGCCGCCATGCGCGAGCTGTTCGTCGAAATACCTGACGCGAAGCTCGTCGATGGATTCTCCCAGGACGGCTCCGATCAGTCCGCCGCCGCCGCCGGCCAGGATCGCGCCCGCGATCGCCGACGCCAGAGCGCCGCCGGACGCCAGCACCGCGCCCGCGCCCGCAAAGGCGCCGAGATACATCAGGCCGCCCATCAGCGCCCCCTTCGCCTGACCGACGGCCTCGACCGGCACGTAATAGTCCGCCCGCGGCGCCGCCGGATCGTCCTCGAGATCCTCGATCTTCTTGTATTTGTGGCCGAGTTTTTCGACGACCGCGCGTTCAGCGGCGAGCAGCGTGATCTCCGCTTCGCCGAATCCGGACGTCGTCAGTTCGTCGATCGCCTCCTGCAGCGTGTCGGCGTCGGAGAAAACCCCGACCACCTCGCGCAAGGCTTCTGCTTCTTCGTCTTTGATCGCCATGTTCCGTCTCCTGCTGCGCGCGCTCCCTCTCCTCGCGCGTCCCGGCGCGACGCCCCGTGCTGCTAACAAGGGCGCCGCGCCTCCCGCTTTCAAGACGGCGCTGCACCGAACTCTGCGACAACGAAGGATTTTTTGCTCCCGCGAAGCGCTGTCGGCGGCGACGCTGGCAAAGACGCGGCGCGCGCCTTGAAAAGCCGGCCCGCGCTCGCGATCTAACCTTCCGCGAGAGGGCGGCGCGCGGAACCATCCTCCAGGCGGCGCCGCGCGGTTTCGAAGGACGACGGTCGGGAGACGACAGCGATGCGAAGGAAACTGAAGGCCGCTCCGGCGGCGGCGCCCGCCGCCGCGCGATTCGGCGGCTTTGGCGGCTGCGGCGGGGGCTGGTAGCCGCGGCGAAAACCTTGCCGAACCTGTGAAACGCCCGGACGCGAGGGGCGCGGAGAAGCCCCGCCGCCGGGGCGCGCGCAAACTTCGTCCATTCCCCGACTCCTCGAAACGCGCAGCGGCGCACAGGAAACGAAAGGCGCCCGATGAGCCTTCTCGATACTCTCTATTCCACGCTGACGTCCAACCAGCTTCTCGCCGGCGGCGTCGGCACGCTGGCCTTCGGCTCGCTGATGTATGTCCTGCGAACGGTTCCGGAGGCGACGCTGGACGTGATCGAGCGCACCGTCTGGACGAAGGTGTTCGTCGAGAGCCTTTCCAACGAATATGGCGACGTGGACGCTTTCATCGAGGGACGGCGGCTCGACTTCTTCAGTCGCTCGCTCGAAATCAAGGACGGCGGCCTAAAGACGGGCTTCGGCGGCGGCTGGGGACTCTACGAGGGAACGCTGTTTCGATATTCGAAGACGAAGATCGCGCAGCAATTCACGCCGTACGAAACCATCGCCGTCTCCTTCCTGACCCGCGACCGCGGCGTCGTCGAGCGCTTCATGGAGGACTGCAAGCCCGAAGAGCACAGAAACTCCATCTCGGTCTCCCTTTATTCCGCCGGCGGGCGGGACGGCGAGCTGCGCCGGCGCAAGCGCGGGCTCGACACCGTGTTCGTCGATCGGGCGATCAAGGATCGTCTCGTCGCGCGCTTTACATGGTTTCTGGGCGCCGAACAGTGGCACTCGTCGCGCGGCATTCCCTGGAAGCTCGGCGTCGTTCTGCACGGCCCCCCCGGCACGGGCAAGACCAGCCTCATTCACGCGCTCGCCTCCGACTTCGGCTTCGACATCAAATACGTCAAGTCGCTGCACGGCCTCGGCGCGGCGTTCAAGTCGGGGGCGAAGAACGACCTCTTCGTCATCGAGGACATCGACGCGATCACGAGCGGCCTCCATCGCGACGCGGCGAAAGGGAAGGGCGCGCGCGGCGTCGACGACCTCGCTCTGCGCGGTTCGCCCCTGCACGAGATTTTGAACTCCATGGACGGGATGCAGACGCCGGACGGTCTCAAATTCGTCGTCACCACCAACCATCTCGACCGGCTCGATCCGGCGATCATGCGGCCCGGGCGCATCGACGAGGCGATCGAGATCGGGCCTTTGTCGCGCCAAAGCGCGTGCGAAATGTTCCGGGCGTTCTATGGGCGCGACGGGATCGGGGGCTATTCGCCGCGCACCGGCGCGGAGTTACAGCAAATGTTCTCGACACTGAGCGCCGAGGAGGCGCAGGCGGCGCTGGCGCGGGGGGCGACGGAGGCGCGGGAGGCGGCGTGAGGCGCAACTCTCGGCGCCGCGTGGATGGCCGGGACATAAGCGAGCGAAGCGACGCCGTCGTCCGACAGCTGCGTCCAGCCATGACGATTTCTGCGAACTCGTCAGATAACTCGCTGTTGTTTTGGGTTTTTGGAGCGCGAGTCCGGCTCCGGTCAGCGCCGATGATCTAACATCTTGACAGCGCGTGCGGTAGAGCGCGCCAACCCCGCAGAATCTCAAACCTACCCACGGCCAGAAGAGCGTGACAAAACGGCGACAGCGGCGTTTTTTCGTGGGCTTTGTGCAGGCCGCCCTTGGCGGACGACGCCGGCTCGTCTATAGTCTCCCTCAATTAAGCAGGTCGCCGCGATCGGGATTGTCGTCTCGAATTCGGCGTTTCGCTCGAAGGCGCGGGATGACGGCGCCGGGCGGAGGAGCCGCTGCACTCATCGAAAACTGGCCAGCCGTGTCCGGGGATGCGCCGGGAAGGTTATGACCGGCGGCGCGTTGCGGGTGCAAAGACGAATTCGCGCTAGCGCGCTTTCCGCTCGCGTGGAATCACGTGAGCGAAAAGAAATCGCGCCAGATCAAAATGTCGAGCATGTCCTTATCGCAAAAGTCTATTCAACTTTTGCGGGACATGCTCTAGGCGACGGACGATCGGCAATGGGACGATACGCCGGACGCCCGCCGCGGGTTGCGGGCGTTTCGCGTGGGCGACGGCGAGGCCCGCTTGTTCCAGCGGATCGAAGAGTCCGGCCTCGGGCTCGAGATTCAAGACGGCGTCCGGGCGGCGCGCGCTTTGCAATCTCGCTGTTGCGTTAGATCGCCAGCGAATTGCGCGGCCCTCGCGTTCGCAGGCGAACGCGGAAACGAGGACATCGACAGAGGGGTTCTTGGGGAATTCCATGAGACCAGGACAGAACAAACGCATTCGCGGCCGCGGCGGGCGCAAGGGCCCCAACCCTCTGACCCGTTCCTACGAATCGAACGGCCCGGACGTGAAAATTCGCGGGACGGCTCAGCACATCGCCGAAAAATATCTCCAGCTCGCCCGCGACGCGCAGTCTTCCGGCGACACGGTGACCGCGGAGAGCCTGCTTCAGCACGCGGAGCATTACTTCCGGCTGATCGCGGGGGCGCAGGCCCAGCAGACCGGAGGCTACGGCCGCCAGAGTTTCGAGCAGGACGCGGACGCCGGCGAGGACGACGACGATTTCGGCGGCCTGCCGGATCGTTTCGCCCCGCTCGCGGAGCGTCTGCCGCCCGCGGCTTACCAGCCGCAGCCACAGCCTTACGCCCCGCAGCCGCAGCCGCCGGCGCCGCCGCATTTCGCGCAACCGCAGCCGCAACCCTTCGAGGAGCGGCCGATCGGCGAAGACATGCGGATGGACCGTCCGCCGCGGCCGGAGCGCCCCTTCGGCGAGCGCGGTCGGGACCGAGGCCGCGGCGGCGAGGGCGGCGAGCGCGGACGCCACATGGGCTTCGAGCGCAATCGCGACAATCGCCGCTTCCAACAGCGCGGCGAGCCGCAAACCCAGGACGGAGGCGGCGCGGCTGACGCCGGCGCAGCAGGGCTTCCGTCCTTCATCACCGCGCCGCCCGCGCGCGCCGTCAGCCAGGAAAACGAGGCGGCCGCGCCCTTCACCGAGCAGGAGCGCGCGGCGAATCGCGAACACGAGGGCGTGAACTTTCACCTGAGCTCGCGCCGTCGCCGGCGGCCGCGTCCGCCGATGGGCGACATGGGCGACGACCCGCGCGAGGTTGACGCGCCGGCTTCGACGGAGCTTCCGCTGGAGCCGGACCGCTTCTGAGCGCGGAGCGCCGGCCGCCGGCAAAATAACCGCCAGAGATCGAAATGAACGTTCAGCCGCGCGGCGTGAAGCCGCACTTGAAGATTCTGCTGTGCTCGCCGCGCGGATTCTGCGCCGGGGTCGTGCGCGCGATCGACGCCGTCGAGCGGGCGCTCGCCAAATTTGGCCCGCCGGTCTACGTGCGTCACGAGATCGTTCACAACCGCTATGTCGTGGAGTCGCTCAAGGCGAAGGGCGCGGTGTTCGTCGAGGAGCTCGAAGAAATCCCCGACGCCGGCGCGCCGGTGATCTTCTCCGCTCATGGCGTCGCCAAGGCCGTTTCGGACGAGGCGTCGCGCCGCAATCTGCTGGCGATCGACGCCACCTGTCCGCTGGTCACAAAGGTGCACCGCGAAGCGGAAATCCACTGGCGGCGCGGTCGCCGCGTGCTGCTCGTCGGCCATTCCGGCCATCCGGAGGTGGTCGGCACGATGGGGCAATTGCCCAACGGGACCGTGATACTCGTCGAGTCTGTCGACGACATCGACGGACTGCGTCTCGACGACGAAAACAATCTAGCCTACGTCACGCAGACCACGCTGTCGCTCGACGATTCGCAGGAAATCATCGAGGCGCTGACCAGGCGCTTTCCCAACATCGTCGGCCCGCACAAGGAAGACATCTGCTACGCCACGACCAACCGGCAGGCGGCCGTGAAGCAGGTCGCCCCCAATGTCGACGCGGTGATCGTGGTCGGTTCGCCCAATTCGTCGAACTCGCAGCGACTGCGCGAGGTCGCGGAACGCTCGGGCGCGCCGGCGCAGCTTGTGCAGGGACGCGGCGAAATCGACTGGACGATGTTCGGCTCCATTTCGTCCCTCGCCATCACTGCCGGCGCCTCGGCGCCCGAGGTTCTCGTCGAGGAAATCATGGACGCCTTCGCGGAGCGCTACGACATATGCGTCGAAACCGTCGTGACGGCGGGCGAAAGCGTGTCCTTCCCGCTGCCCAGGGAACTGCGCGCGCTGGCTTAGAGCGCTTTCCGACCAGACGGAATCGTCTGGTCGATAAGAAATCGCTCCAGATTCAAAATGCTGGAGCAAAATCTTCTCGAAAAAGTCTATCAACTTTTTCGGATTTTGCTCTAGAAAACGCGCGGCGTTTCGGAACGTTCCGGTTTCCGACCAAAAGGGATACGGCGAAGTCGACGAAACGACCTCGCCCGCCTGCGCCAAGTTTTTTGAGCGCTTTGCCAAGCGCCGCGATCCGTTCCTATATTAAGTCGCGGGCGAAGCCGCCGTCCGCGAAACGTCGGAGCCCCGCGTGCCGCAGAGCCAGCTTTACGACAAGGATTTTTACGCCTGGGCCAACGAGCAGGCGGCGCTGCTGCGCGCCGGCAAGCTCGGCGAGGCGGACATCGAGCATATCGCCGAAGAGATCGAGAGCATGGGCAAGACCGAGAAGCGGGAACTCGTCAGTCGGTTGACTGTGCTGATGCTGCATCTCCTGAAGTGGAAATGTCAGCCGGGGCTTCGCGGTCGAAGCTGGCGCCTGACCATCGAGGAACAGCGGTTCGCCGTCGAATCGCACATGGCCGACAATCCGAGCTTGAAGAGCCGCGTCGACGAAGCGGTTTTCGAGGCCTATCGGGGGGCGAGGCTTCGCGCCGAGCGCGAAACCGGCCTCGATGCGGAGGCCTTCCCCGAACAATGCCCGTGGAGCTTCGCGCAGTTGACGGATCACGATTTCTGGCCGGAGAAATAGACGAATGCCCGAGAGCCGGCTTTACGACAAGGATTTTTACGCCTGGGCCAACGAGCAGGCGGCGCTGCTGCGCGCCGGCAAGCTCGCGCAGGCGGACATCGAGCATATCGCGGAAGAGATCGAGAGCATGGGCAAGACCGAGAAGCGGGAGTTGTTGAGTCGCCTGAGGGTGCTGATCCTTCACCTCCTCAAATGGCGATTTCAACCAGGCAAGCGTACGCCAAGCTGGGAGGCGACGATCAAGACACAGCGCCATCTGCTCGTGATTCACATCAATGACGACAACCCCAGCCTCAAACCTCTGATTCCCGAGGTCTTGCCGCGCGCCTACCGCCTCGCGGTCATCGATGCGGCCGGCGAGACGAATATGCTAGAGTCAGCCTATCCGAAGACCTGCCCCTGGACCTTCGAGCAATTGATGAACGAGGATTTCTGGCCGGAGAGCTGATCCGCGCCTACCGATACAACGCAGCCTTCGCCGCCGCGACGACTTCCGCGACGCTCGGCAGCGCGAGCTTCTCGATATTGGCGGCATAGGGCATGGGAACGTCCTTGCCCGTCACCCGCAGCACCGGCGCGTCGAGCCAATCGAACGCTTCCTGCTGCACGCGCGCGGCGATTTCGCTGGCGACGCCGCATTGCGGCCAGCCCTCCTCAATCGCCACGCAGCGCCCCGTTTTCTTGACGCTCTCGACCACCGCCGGAACGTCCATCGGCCGCAGCGTGCGCAGATCGACGACCTCCGCTTCGATCCCTTCCTTCGCCATCTCTGCCGCCGCGGCGAGCGCATAGGTCGTGCCGATCCCGAACGAAACGAGCGTCACATCCTTGCCCGCCCGCGCGACGCGCGCCTTGCCGATCGGCAGCACAAAATCGTCGAGTGCGGGAACGTCCGCCGTCCTGCCGTAGAGAAGCTCGTTTTCGAGAAAGACGACGGGATTGTCGCTGCGGATCGCGGCCTTGAGCAGGCCCTTGGCGTCGGCGGCGTTGGAGGGCGCGATCACGATCAGCCCGGGAACCTGGGAATACCACGCCGCGTAATCCTGGCTGTGCTGCGCGCCGACGCGCGCGGCGGCGCCGTTCGGCCCGCGGAAGACTATGGGGCAACTCAACTGCCCGCCCGACATATACAGGGTCTTGCCGGCCGAATTGACGATGTGGTCGATGGCCTGCATGGCGAAATTAAAGGTCATGAATTCGACGATCGGCCGCAGGCCCGCAAAGGCCGCGCCGACGCCGATTCCGGCGAAGCCGTATTCGGTAATCGGCGTGTCGACGACGCGCTTCGCGCCGAACTCCTGCAGCAGCCCCTGCGTGACCTTGTAGGCGCCTTGATATTCGCCGACCTCCTCGCCCATGACGAAGACGTTTCCGTCGCGGCGCATTTCCTCGGCCATGGCGTCGCGCAGCGCTTCGCGCATGGTCATCGGCGCCATCGTGGTTCCGGGAGGAATTTCCGGTTCGGCGCCGATTTGCGCCGGGGCGGCGCGCGGCCGGCGACGCTCGGCGACGATTTCCGCCCCGGAAGGTCCCGGCGCCTCGTCCTCGCGGGCGAGCGGCGCGGGCGCCGGCGCCTCGACCGCGCTCGCGTCCTCGCCGCTTTCGGCGATCACCGCGATCGGCGTGTTGACCGCGACGTTCTCCGTTCCACCCGGCACGAGGATGCGCGCCAGCACGCCCTCGTCGACGGCCTCGACCTCCATCGTCGCCTTGTCGGTCTCGATCTCGGCGATGACGTCGCCGGCCTTCACCGCGTCGCCTTCGCTTTTCAGCCATTTGGCGAGCTTGCCCTGCTCCATGGTGGGCGACAGGGCCGGCATGAGGACGTTGACGGTCATGACGCCAGAACGTCCGTGAACAGTTCGCTCGCATCCGGCTCTTTGTCGGCCATGGCGAAATCGGCCGCTTCCGCGACGATCTTGCGAACGTCGGCGTCGACTTTCTTCAGTTCGTCCTCGCCGGCGCCGGCGGCGAGCAGCCGCGCGCGCGCCTGCTCGATCGGATCGTGCTCCTCGCGCATTCTCTGCACTTCTTCCTTCGAGCGGTATTTTGCCGGATCCGACATGGAGTGCCCGCGATAACGATAGGTCTGCATTTCGAGAAGGTAGGGCCCCTTGCCGGCGCGGGCCCAGGCGATCGCCTTCGACGCCGCGGCGTATACGGCGCGCACGTCCATGCCGTCCACCTGTTCGCCGGGGATGTTGAAGGCGACGCCGCGTTTGGAGAAATCGACCTGCGCCGAGGAGCGCGTCACCGAGGTGCCCATGGCGTAGCGGTTGTTCTCGACGACGAACACAACCGGCAGCCGCCACAGCTCCGCCATGTTGAAGGTCTCGTAGACCTGTCCCTGATTGGCGGCGCCGTCGCCGAAGAAGGTCAGCGACACTTTGTCGTCGCCGCGATAGGCGTTGGCGAAGGCGAGACCCGCGCCGATCGGCGCCGGGGCGCCGACGATCCCGTGCCCGCCATAGAAATGCTTCTCGCGCGAGAACATATGCATGGAGCCGCCCTTGCCCTTGGAGACGCCCCCGCGCTTTCCGGCGAGTTCAGCCATCACGCCCTTGGGGTCCATGCCGCAGGCCAGCATATGCCCGTGGTCGCGATAGCTGGTGACGAATTGATCGCCTTCGCGCGCCGCCATCTTGACGCCGACGACCACGGCCTCCTGGCCGATATAGAGATGGCAGAAGCCGGCGACGACGCCCATGCCGTAAAGCTGGCCGGCCTTCTCCTCGAAGCGGCGAACGAGCAGCATGTCGCGCAGGGCCGCGAGTTCCTGTTCGCGCGTAAATTCGCCCGCGCTGTCCGCCTGATCGACAGTTTCCGTCATCGCCGCCGCTCCGTCTCAACCGTCAAAATAGCCGAAAGCGGCGCCGAAGACGAGCGCATGTCTGTCCCGCTCACCGCGCGTCGGCCTGCGACTGCAACTCCTCGGCGAATGCCTGAATGCGGCGGGCGTTGGTTCCGAAATCGTGCCGGCCGTAGCGCGAGGCCGAACGCAGATCGATGCGGGTCTGGCCGGCGAGCGGGCGCAGCCGCACGGCGATGTCCTCGTCGAAGCCCATCACCAGGGTGCGGTCGAGAAAATCGGCGTGCCCCTCGCCCAGTCTGCCGCCCGGCGCCCGCTGTTCCACGAGTCGCCAGCCGCGCGCATTGGCGGTCTTGAGCACGAGCGCGAACGCCTCGTCGGCGTCGAGATCGACGATGATCGGCTCGACCTCGGGATAGGCGGCGGCCTGCTCCTCGCGCGCCGCGGCGGAGACCCCCGAGGGCCGAAAGCCGCCGCGCGCCGCATTGGCCGCCGCGGACAGGGAAAAATGCGGGGGATCGGACGCGTCGGTGGCGATGTCGGCGAGCACCGGCAGACGCAGCGCTTCGTAGGCGAGATAGGCGGGCCAGGCCAATGTCAGAGCGGCGAGAACCAAGCCGCGGGCGGCCTCGCCGACGCCGCGGCTTCCCGTGCGCCAGATCGTGGCGCAGGCCGCAAAAAACAAGAGGAGCGCGACGAGCGCCAGGGCGACGGCCGAGCCCAGCGCCGCCAAGGCCTCCGGCGGCTTTAACAGGTTGAAGCGCGCCGACGCGACGGCCATCACGGCGACGGTCGCCGCGAAAACGGCGATCCGCCGGCTCCAGACGGCGGCCTTGGAGAGGGGTTCGGGCGGCAATCGTCTTCGCATGGGATTCCGGAACGGCTGGGGGCGCGCAAAAAGCAGCGCTTCGACAGGTCTTAGCATCCCGGCGGCGAAGCCGCACCCGGAAAGCCGCGACGAAACAGGATTAACGCGATGTTAACCCGATCTTGGGAATCTGGCCACGATTTGGTCCAAAACCCCCGCGACCATCCCCCCTCCAGTCGTCGAGTACGCCCATGCCGGACAGCTTCGTCACCGAGTTCAACGAGATTTCCGAAACGCAATCCGGCGGTCATCCCCATGACCTTCTCGCCCGGCTTTACCGGGAAATCGGCATTTCCGCGGTCGCCGCCGCCCTCGACGCCATCGCCAAACCGCTCGAGACCGCGGCGCCCGTCGAACAGTTTCGCGAGCGCGGCGTTCCGGCCGTCCTCATGAGCGAAGACCTCGCCGCCTGAGGCTCGTTTCCGCATTCTCGACACATTGGACCGCGCGACGCAGACCGCGCGGTCTTTTTTTGCTCCAGTATTTTGAATCTGGAGCGATTTCTTGTCGACCAAACGATACGGTTTGGTCGGAAAGCGCTAATGAGCGATAGTCGGCCTTGCCGCCGCCCGGAAAACCACGATGCCGCCCGTTTGTTCCCGCCGCACGTTTCTGTCCGGCGTCGCCGCCAGCCTCGTCGCTCTCGACACGCGCGCCGAGGGCGTCCCCGCCGGCGCGCCGCGCGTCCTGGAGGCCCGCCCGGGCAAAGCGAGGATCGGCGCGGCCGGCGACACCGACATCTGGGGCTTGGACGGGGTCACGCCCGGCCCGCTGCTGCGCTACAAGCAGGGCGACGAACTGGCCGTCAAATTCGTCAACAAGCTCGTCAAGCCGGCGGCGCTCCACTGGCACGGGCTGCGCGGCGACAACGCCATGGATGGGGTCGCGCCGCTCACCCAGGCGGCGGTTCCGCCGGGCGGCGAGTTCCTCTACCGGCGTAAGCTCCCGGAGCCCGGCCTGTTCTGTTGCCGCCCCTCGGCCTTCGGACACACGCCCGAATTGCTGGCGCGCGGCGTCAAGGGCCTGCTGATCGTCGACGAGCCGGCGCCGCTTCCCGCCGACGCCGATCTCGCGCTCGCCCTCGACGACTGGCGGCTGGACGAAAAAGGCGCGCTCGCCGGCCCCTTCGACGATGCAAAGGAGGCGCGCGCCGAAGGGCGGATCGGGCCGCTGCTCGCCGTCAACGGCAAGGCGGCGCCGGCGATGCACGAATACGCGCCCGGCGCGCGGGTGCGGCTGCGTCTCGCCAATCTTGCGGGCGCCCGCATCATGATCCTGGCCTTCGACGGCGTGCAGCCTTTCGTCGTCGCCATCGACAGCCAGCCCTGCGAAGCCTTCGAGCCGGTCAAGCGCAGCATTCCCGTGGCGCCGGGCGCGCGTTTCGAGGTCATGTTCGATCTGCCGCAGACGGAGGGGGCGCGGGCGCGGATGATCCTGCGCGGTCCGAACGGCGCCGATCAGGATATTCTCGTCGTGACCGCAAAAGGCGCGAAAGCCGCGGCGCGCCCGCCCATCGCCTCGCTGCCGCTCAACGCGGCGCTGCCGCCCGTGATCCGGCTCGACGCCTCGAGGAAGGTCGATCTCGTCATCGAGCCGCCGAAAAGCGGCGCGGTCTGGACGATCAACGGCGCGCCGACCAGGGCCTATGGCGGCGAGCCGCTGTTTCGCGTCAGGCGCGGAACGCCGGTGACGCTCGGCTATGTCAACCGCGCCGAAGTTCCGGTGGTCATGCACACGCACGGCCATTGCGTGCGGCTGCTGCACGATCTCGACGACGGCTGGGAGCCTTACTGGCGCAACGGCGTGGTCGTCCCGCCCGGACGGACCAAGCATGTCGCCTTTCTCGCCGACAGCCCCGGCAAATGGGCGCTCCACGACGACATCGTCGAGCACGAAGCGGCGGGCCTCGCCACTTGGTTCGAGGTGAGCTGATCTCGGCGCGCGCGCCGACGCGCGGTCGCTGGCGCAAGCGGTTTCCAACCGAACGATTCCCCCCAGTCGATGAGAAACCGCGCCGCCTCAAGAACATTGGAGCAAATACGTCTCGAAAAAGTCCGTCAACTTTTTGCCGAATTCGCTAGAGCGCGTCCCGATCGCGCGGAATCGCGCGATCGAAAAGGACTCGCTCAAAGTCAAAAAGCTGGAACATGTTCCGATCGAAAAACCGCTTCGCACTTTTTCGGGACATGCTCTAAAGGCCGGACCCAAGACTAACTATTTGCGGCAGCACGTTCAGCGAAGCCTCGAAAATTGTTGTGCGATAGACGTGACGACCAATTATGCTTCGGGAGACGGGAGGCGAGGTTCCCAATCCTTAAGCGGCCTTCGGCCCCGGTTGACGCACGACGGCGGCGCTCTCGAAAAAAAGCTCTGATTCTGCTGCAACTTAGTTTTCGTTTGGGCGCTAAGGAAAATCTTAAGGTGTCTAGATAACTATTACGACAGCTGGTCGAATTATTCGATCCGGAACGAGCGGCATGACGCCATCGTCTCCACTTGCCCGATGAAGCGCCGCCGCATTGCGCCGGCCCCTGGGCCCTCCCCCGAATTTGGCGCGCGTGCGCCGTCCGCGCCTTTCGTTAAGGCGATTTAGGTGTCGGAGACGCCTTTATGAGCAGTTGCGTGTCGATCGCGTCCGCGTGCGCCGAGTCGTTCCCAAAATGGAGTTTCGAGAATATCGAAATCGACTACCAATGGGAGACCCGCTCGATCTGGATGAACTATAGAGCGGACGCGCCGCATTGCTATACGCGCCGCATGCTCCAGGACGCCATCGATTTTAGCGAGTCTCTGCGCGCGCTTTTTGCGTCCGGACAAATCGAACGCTGGCAGGTGCGCTATTTCGTGATGGCGTCGAACAAGCCCGACGTGTTCAGTCTGGGCGGCGATCTTGCGACCTTCGCCGCGTTGATACGCGCCGGGGACCGCGCCGAACTGCGCGACTACGACTACGCCTGCGTCGACGTGATGCACGGGCTGACGACGGCGTTCGATTTGCCGCTCGTGACGGTTTCCGCGGTGCGCGGCCAGTGCATGGGCGGCGGCTTCGAGGGCGCGCTCGCCACGGATTTCCTCATCGCCGAGGAAGGCGCGCGCCTCGGCGTGCCCGAAATTGCGTTCAACACCTTTCCGGGCATGGGGGCGGTGAGCTTCCTGGCGCGGCGCGTCGGCGCCGTGCGCGCGGAAGACATCATCGCCGGCGGCGCCGTTTACACGGCGAACGAACTAGGCGATCTCGAACTCGTCGACGTGGTCGCGCCGAAAGGCGCGCTCCGCGAAACCGTGCGCGCCTGGATGCTCGACGGCGGCGAAGAGCGCTGGCGACGCCGGCGTATCCTCACCCGCCACCGCAAGCGCTGCTTTCCGGTGACGCGAGAGGAGCTGACGCGCATCGTCGAAATCTGGACGGACTGCTCCCTGGAGATTTCCGAACACGATCTGCGCCACATGGAACGGCTCGTCGCGGCGCAGCGCCGCCTGACTTCCCCCGCCGCCGCTCGCGTGGGAGCCTAGCCCATGATCGCGACCACGCCGCGCGCCGATCGGGGAGCCGATGCGGAAACGGAAATTCACGCCGACCTCGTCGATACGCTGTTCGGGACGACCGGCTCATTCGTCGCCGGACTGTTCGGCGGCCTGGTCGCGCCGCTGATCGCTTGGCTGATGACGGACGACCGCGTCTATCTCTATTTTTGCGTCGTGATCGCCTGTCTAGGACTTTTCAGGGTCTCTGTGCAGCTGGCGTACGGCCGTGCGCCGGTGATGACGCGGCGCGCCGAAGCGCACAAATGGGAGCGGCTCTACGCGATCGGCGGCGTCGGCTTCATGACGGCGGTCGGCGTCTCGGTCGCGATCATGTTCCGCGAACATGTCGACGACGTCCTCGGCTATTATGGCGTCGTCATCGTGATGAGCGGCGTCGGCAGTCTTGCGGGACGCAACGCCGGGCGCCCGAACATCGTGATCGCGCAGGTGCTCGGTCTCGTCTCGCCGCTTGCGATCGTCTCGTTCCTGCACGAGGACACACGCTCTCATGGCCTCACGCCGATTTTCATCCTGTTGACGATCTCGGTGACCTCCACGACGAAATTCCTGCACGCCAATCTCGAGGCGGCGCTGCGCAATGGGCACGACGCGTCGCTGCAGCGCCGTCGCCTCGGCCACGCGCTCAACAGCATGTCGCACGGGCTGTGCATGGGCGGCGCCGATCTCACCGTGACCGTCGTCAACCATCGGGTGTTCGAGTTTTTCGGCATTGTCGCCGCGACGACGCCAATCCGCCTGGAAGCGCTCGCCACAGCCATCGCCCGCGACAAGCATATGCCGGACGAAGAGGCGCACAGCTTCGGGCAAAGATGGGCCGCAAATGCGGGCGCTCGGCGCGCCAGCTATTTTTCCCAGGTCATCGGCGACAAGATTTTCGATTTCCGTTGCGAACCTGCCGACGCCGGCGGTTTCGTCACTGTCATCGAGGACGTCACGGAGCAGCGGCGCGCCGTACGCGAAATCGAACGGATCGCCCATTTCGACGAGCTGACGGGGCTGCCCAATCGCCTCAGTTTCCAAAACCGGCTCGAACGCGAACTGCGGCACGTTGCGGGGCAGGGCAGGCCGCTGGTCCTGCTCAGCCTCGATCTCGACCGCTTCAAGGAAGTCAACGACACTCTGGGCCATGCGGTCGGCGACCAGTTGTTGCGCGCCGCGGCGCAGCGTATGCGTGAAATCGTGGCTGCGCCCGACATGGTCGCGCGTTTCGGCGGCGACGAGTTCTGCGTCCTGCTTCATCCCTTCGACGGACTGCAGGAGGTCGAGGCGACGGCGGCGAGATTCATTCAAGCGCTCTCGCAGCCGTTCACGATCGACGATCACACCATCCTCGTCGGCGCAAGCGTGGGCGCCGCGGTCGCCCCGCGCGACGCGTTGACGTTCGCCGGCCTGATGCAATGCGCCGATCTGGCGCTGTATCGCGCCAAGTTCTGCGGACGCGGCTGCGCAACGTGGTTCGAGCCGGCGATGCAGGAGGCGCTTCTCACGAAGCGCCGGATCGAGACGGAGCTGCGCCGAGCGCTCGACGAGGGGCAGCTCGCGCTCTACTATCAGCCGATCGTCGATTCCCGTTTCGCGCGCGTCACCTGTCTCGAAGCTCTGCTGCGCTGGCGCCATCCCGAGCGCGGACTGGTCTCGCCCGCCGAATTCATTCCGGTCGCCGAGGAGACGGGGCTCATCGTCGAACTCGGAGAATGGGCTCTGCGCAGGGCGTGCCGCGACGCAATGTCCTGGCCCGCCGACATTCGCGTCGCGGTCAACTTGTCGCCGCGACAGTTTCAGCAGAGCAATCTCCTCGATCTCGTGTCGTCGACGCTCGCCGCCGAAGGGCTCGCTCCGGACCGCCTGGAACTGGAGATCACCGAAACGATCTTGATGCAGGACACGGACGACGTATCGCGCAAGGCGTCCGCGCTCGCGGCGATGGGCGTGCGGCTTTCTCTCGACGATTTCGGCACCGGATACAGCAGCCTCTGTTACCTCAACAACTTTCCCGTGAAGAAAGTGAAGATCGACCGCTCCTTCGCCAAGCACCTCGCTTCGCCCAAGACTCAGGCGATCGTCGGCGCCGTCGCGCTGCTGGCGCGCGACCTCGACATAGAGCTCGTCGCGGAGGGCGTGGAAACGAACGAGCAGCTCGCCGTCCTCGCCGGCAAGAACGTGTTCATGATCCAGGGCTTTCTGTTCAGCCCGCCGCGCCCGCTCGAAGAGCTGGCGCCCCGGCTCGGCTGCTGGGGCGAGAGCGGCCGATCCGCCGCCGCGTGACCGGCTGGGTCAGCCGCCGCGGGCGCCGCTTCGGTCGAAAAGCGGCGCAGCAAGACGCTCTGCGCGAAAGATCGCCCGCGACGCATTGTAACGGCGCTCGCAGCGGCGCAGGAACGCCTCGATCGGCGCGTTTCCCGCCTCCGTGGGAACGACCTCGCGCGCCAGACACATTTGCCGCATATCCTGCGCATCGAGCGTCTCGCCGTTCTCGATCAGCCGCTCCGTGCGCACGAAGCCGATCTTGCGCGCGAGCGCGCTGTAGACGCCGAGCATGGCCAACGGGTCGCCGTCGAAAGAAAAGCGCGCGCCTTGCTGCGCAACCAGCATCGAGCAATGCAACGCGAGGTCGAGGTCGGCGCCGGCCATCGGCCCGCGCGCCCAGGCGAGCGTGATGACCGGCGCGTCCAGGATCAGTTCGGCCGTCGTGGCGACGAACTCCTCGAAACGGCCTGGCGCGGCCTGGGCTTCGCCCCGCTCGTGCGCAAAATCGATCACGAGATATTTCGGCGCTTCGCGGCCCGCCGCAATCGAGCGGTTCAACCGGATCAGCTCTTCGACGCTCGCCGCGTCGAAACCGGCCCGGATCTTGGTCACGACCAGGGCGGCCGAAGGCTCAAGCCGGCGCACGAACAGCGCTTCGCCGGCTTGACCCGCGGCCGGAAGGCGGATGGAGGCGGCGTCTTGGCGCAGAGAATTGAGCGGAAACTCCGCGTTAGCCTCGAATTCCAGGCTGGGGCGCGACAAGTCTTGCGTCACGAACGGCCTCCTGTCCCAAAAAGCGGAGCGACAGAGAAAGGTTACACGAATTACGCTCGAATTACCCGTATGAGTGGCGGCAAATAGTAACCATTATGGAAAGTTGTGGTTAATTTCGGCCCTTCGGGAGCTCGCCGCTTTTCCGGCCTCTGGCCACGGGCCGCGTCGATAGTGGCCGGCTTTCCCGTGGGTCATGTCCCGTGACGTGGTGTAGCTGAGGCGAGGCGAACACCGTGATTTCCGGCGCTGGCCGGAATGGTCAGGCGGCCACGGCGGGCAGTCTGACGATGGGATCATCGCTCAAAGCGGCAA
>Ga0233425_10001884_pt1 | contig 44266 bp, 31 predicted proteins | sample Watercolumn_Towu_2_FD_181712 | JGI IMG/M metagenome (GOLD analysis project Ga0233425, IMG submission 181712) | Freshwater microbial communities from Lake Towuti, South Sulawesi, Indonesia - Watercolumn_Towuti2014_140_MG | ecosystem: Environmental > Aquatic > Freshwater > Lake | place...
ATAGTCGATCGGGGTCAGCGTGGCCGAAAAGAAAACCGCCGCCTTCCCGCGCCCGAGCGCCTGCCGCACCAGGGTCGCGGGGTCGAGGCAAAACAGCCGCACGCGCGCCGGACCGCCCGGCTCCACCAGGGTTGTGTAATGCTCATCATAGCGCTCGGCAGTGCAGGAGAATGCCATCAGCCGGTAATAGACCTCGAGCAAGACGTCGCGGAAATCGGCCGGCTCATTGCGCGCGAGCCACGCCTCGGTGGCGCCAAGCGCCGCCTCGAGCGCCGTCAGCAGTTGGCCCGGCAGCCCGCGCCCCTCGGCGCCGGCGGCGCTGGACGCGCCCGGCTCCGCCGCCGGCGGCGCAACGCGTTCGCGTCGCGGGCCTGCCGGAAACAGCTCGAGGCCGGCCTCGGGCGCCGTCTCCCCCCCCCCGCCTCGGCCTCGAGCCCGCCCGGGCGCCCCAGCTTCCGCAACGCCGAGCCGAGCCGTGTCAGCGCCCGGGCGCAGCGGGGAACCATCGCCCGGCATGCCTTGGCGGCGGACTCGAGCTCGCCGCTCGTCAAATCCGCCGAGAACATCTCGCGCGCGCGATCAACCAGGTTATGCGCCTCATCGACCAGGAACCCGTAGTCCGCTCCATCCTCGCTGAAGTGGCGCCGGAGATAAACGCGCGGGTCGAACAGGTGGTTGTAATCGCAGACCACGGCATCGGCCCACCCGGACACGTCGAGCCCCAACTCGAAGGGACACACCTGGTGCGCCTGGCCAATCCCCTCGAGCGCCGGCCGCGTGATCGCCTCCCGGGCCAGCGCCTCCCGCATGGCCGCCTTCTGCCGATCGAAGTACCCCAGCGCCAGCGGACACGTCCGCGCGTCGCACGGCTGCCCGTCGCGCACGCACAGTTTCTCCCGCGCCGTCAGGGTCACGGCCCGGAGCCGCAAGCCCGCCCCGCGCAGGTCCGCCAGCGCCTGTTCCGCCACCCCGCGGCCCACCGTTCGCGCTGTCAAGTAGAAAATGCGCTCCAGCTTCCCTTCCGCCAGCGCCTTCACCGCGGGGAATAGGACAGATACCGTCTTGCCGATCCCCGTCGGGGCCTCGAGGTACAACCGGCCGCCCTGCGCCAGCGTCCGGTAGGCCGCGACCGCCAGTTTCCGCTGGCCGGGCCGGTACCGCGGGAAGGGGAAAGGCAGGCCGCGAATCGAACGGTCGCGCTCCTGCCGCCACCGACATTGCTCCCGGAGCCACGCCAGGTAGAGGTCTGTGGTCTCGACGAAAAAGGCCGAGAGACTCGCGTACGCATGCCGCTCGCGGAACTCCGTCACCTGGCCGGTTGCCAGGTCGAGGTACGTCAACTGGAGCACGAGGCCCTCAAGCCGGGTCTCGTGCGCGTGCATGAAACCATAGCATTTCGCCTGCGCCCAGTGCAGCGGATGAGGGGCGGCCTCGCCCGGTCCCTGGATCGTCTTGATCTCCTCGAGGCACACCTCGCTGGGTGTGACAAGCAGCCCGTCGATGCGGCCTTGCACCCGCAAGACCAGCTCCCCGCCGTCAACCTCATGGGCCAACGGCACCTCCTTGCGATAGCCCGCGGGACGCCCGCGCTGCACCTGTTGGTGCCCGCGCGTGCCCGCCAGGGCCCGTCTCGGCCCCACAAAGTCGCGCTCCCCCGCCAGATCACCGCGGCGCCAGACAAACTCGACCAACTCGCGCACTTGCACCGTGAAAAGCGCCTTGGGGGTCGTCGGCATTTTCCCATTGTTGGGTGTGACCCTCCGGCCGGGCAACTGAATTCGCCGCCGACCGTGGGGCTCCGGGGAGCTCTGGCGGGCGCCCAGCCACTGTCCCACCCGGCTCTTTACTCGCACGCCCCTGCGGTTCACACTGGCTCCATGAAACTCAACTTCCCTTCTCGACGTTCGTTTTCGATCGCGCTCGCAACCGTTTTCGCGCTCCTGCTCGTGGCCGTTCGCGCCCCGAGCCAGGACACGCCCAAGCCCAAGGAATTCTCGAAAGCGGTCATCGATCTCGGCATGGTCGTCCGCGACATCGACAAATCGGCGAAGTTTTACACCGACGTGATCGGCTTCACGGAGGCGAAGGGCTTTTCGGTAACAGGCGACCTGGGCAGAAAGATCGGATTGATCGACGGTCATCCGGTCGATATCCGGGTGTTTGTTCTGGGTGAAGGCGACCTGGCCACACGCCTGAAGATCATGTCCTTCCCGCAGGTCGCGGGCAAAGCGCCGGACCAGGGCTTCATCCACTCGACCTTCGGGTTTCGGTATCTCACGATCTTCGTGACCAGCACGGACCGCGCGATGGAACGCCTGCGCAAGGCGAACGTCAAGCCCATCGGCGAAACGCCCCTCGAGATTGGCACCGGCACGCGCCTGACCACCGTGCGCGATCCGGACGGTAACTTCATCGAACTCATCGGGCCCTGATCGGCTCGCCGCCGTGGCGGACGCCGCGAAGCGGACTGCGGCCAAAGAATGATCGGACTGACGTCCGAGGCTACCGGTGCAGTAGCAAAGGCTTGTAACCACCCGCCGGTACTGGAACAGTGGCTCCCCCCGGGCGGGTTCGGGTGAATCCCCCGGCTCGAGTCTCTCGCGCCCCGCCGGGTCGCGAGCCGGCCTTTCGCATGTTGGCAAAACGTGTCATCCCGTGCCTGGATGTCCACGATCGGCAGGTCACCCGCGGCAAGCAATTCGGCAAGGCCGAGGCGGGCGAACTGCGGAACGTGGGCGATCCGGTCGAGTTAGCCCTGCGCTACAACGCCCAGGGCGCGGATGAGATGGTGTTTTTTGACATCACCGCCACAGCTCACGGGCGGGCCACGATGATTGAGGTCATCGCGCGCGTGGCCGACCAATGTTTCATGCCCCTGACCGTCGGCGGCGGCATCCGGTCCGTGGCCGATATGCATACCATGCTCCTGTCGGGCGCCGACAAGGTCAGCATCAATTCCTCCGCCCTCGCCACGCCGGACCTGGTGCGGGCTGGCGCGGAGAAATTCGGCAGCCAGTGCATCGTGGTCTCGATCGATGCGAAGCGGACCGGCGAGGATTGCTGGGAGGTCTTCTCGCACGGCGGTCGGCAGTCCACCGGTCGCGAGGCGGTGGCTTGGGCGCGCGAGGCGGTGGGCTTGGGCGCCGGCGAGATCGTCCTGAACAGCATCGACGCCGATGGCACCAAGGCCGGCTACGACCTGGTGATCACCCGGCGGATCAGTGAGGCGGTGGGTGTGCCGGTCGTCGCCAGCGGCGGGGCGGGCCGGCTCGAGCACATGGCCGAGGTGCTGCTCGAAGGCAAGGCCGACGCCGTGCTGGCGGCGAGCGTCTTTCATTTCGGCGAATACACCGTCGGGCAGGTCAAGGAATTCCTCGCCGCCCGCCAAATCCCGGTGCGCTTATGAGCTTCATCGACGGCCTGAAATTCAACGCCGACGGCCTGATCCCGGCCATCATCCAGGAGGCGGGCACCGGCCGCGTGCTCATGATGGCCTGGATGAACCGCGCCTCCCTCCAGAAGACCCTCGAGCTCGGCAAGACCGTCTTTTGGAGCCGCTCGCGCCAGGCCTTCTGGATCAAAGGCGAATCCAGCGGCCACACCCAGACCGTCAAGGACCTCGCCATCGATTGCGACGGCGACACGCTGCTGATCCAGGTCGAGCAGGTTGGCTCGGCCTGTCACGAAGGCTATAAGTCCTGCTTTTTCCGGTCCGTGGCTGACGGGGGCGAGTCACTCCGTGTCACCGAACCGCAGCTCGAGACGCCGGAGCGCATCTACGGGCGCAAATAGGTCCCCCATCATGCAAGAGGCCTTCATTGCGTTCGGCAGCCCGGAGTATTTCCTCTACCTGGCCCTGCTGCTGGTCGGGCGCGCCGCCGATTTTCTCAGCACGTGGATCGCCACGCCGAACCTGGTTCTGGAGGCCAACCCCATCGCGCGCCGGCTCGGCTGGAAATGGGGCGGCGCGGTCAACGGTGTGGTGTGCCTGCTGTTCGCGTGCTGGCCGCTGCCGGCCATCGTCATCATCACCACGAGCGTGCTGGTCGCCGCCCGCAATTTTCAATCGGCGTGGTTGATGCGCAGTCTCGGCGAGGCGCGCTACCGGACCTGGATCGTCGAACGGCTCGCCGAGTCCAGCCGGCTCGTATTTTTGGTTTGCATGCTGGCGCAATCGCTGTTGGTCGCGTCGGTGGGCGTGGTGTTGATGCTCTTCAGCCGCGACGGCCTGGTGCCGTTCGCCGTTGGCACGGGCATGGTGGCCTATGCGTTTGCCGTCACGATCTTCACCGTCCTTTCCGTCCGGCGCGTCTGGCGCGCGAACGGTTTCAACGGCCTGCGGCGGGCCTGACCCGGGCGATGCATTACCCCGCCAAGAGCGAGTTCCTGAAGCTGGCCGAGCAGGGCAACCTGATCCCGGTGGCGCGGCGATTGCTGGCCGATTTCGAGACGCCGCTTTCGGCCTACCGCAAGATCCGCGGCCACAGCGAGGCGTTCTTGCTCGAGTCGGTCGAGGGCGGCGAGCGCCTGGGCCGGTATTCGTTCATTGGCTGCAATCCGCGCGCGGTCATCCGCCAGTTCGGCGAGCGCGTCGAGGTCCTCGAGCACGGCCGCGCGGTGGATGAATACACGGTGGCGCCGGCGCGGCGGGGCGAAGGGCCGCGGTTCGTGCGGGACGGCCTCGAGGTGGTCGAGCGTGTGCTGGCCCAGTACCGGCCCGTGGCGCTCCCCGGCCTGCCGCCTTTCACCGGTGGGGCCGTCGGCTTCATCGGCTACGAGTTTATCCATGACGTCGAGCCGGTTGTCCCACGCCCGCCGGTCGATGAGTTGCGCACGCCAACCCTCTACTTTCTGATCACCGACGAGCTGGTGGTCTTTGACCGCGTGGCGCAGACGATCATCCTGCTGGTTAACGCGCACGTGGGGGAGCGCGTCAGCGCCGGCACCGCTTACGACGCGGCGGTGAGGGAATTGGACCGCCTGGTGAGTCTCCTGCGCCAGCCCACCGACCACGTGCCCGCGAACGTGCCGACCGAGGACCCGGTTGCGCCCTTCGAGTCGAACGTCCCGCGCGAGCGTTTCCTGGCCAACGTCCTCAAGGCGAAGCAATACATCACCGCCGGCGACATTATCCAGGTGGTCGGCTCGCAACGGTTCACGACCCCCGTGCAGGCCAGCGCGGTGGACATCTACCGCGCCGTGCGCTCGATCAACCCCTCGACGCACATGTTCCTCCTCGAGCTCGGCGGCCTCGCGCTCGTGGGCGCGTCCCCCGAGTTGCACGTGCGCTGTATCGACCGGAGAGTCGAGATTCGCCCCATCGCCGGCACCCGGCCGCGCGGCGCCACCCCCGCCCTGGACGCCGCCACCGCGGAGGAACTGCTGGCCGACCCCAAAGAATGCGCCGAGCACGTCATGCTCCTGGACCTGGCCCGCAACGACCTGGGGCGGGTGTGCGACTTTGGTTCGGTGCGGGTGACCAGGCAGATGATCATCGAGCGCTACAGCCACGTCATGCATATCGTCTCGCAAGTCGAGGGCGTGCTCTCGGCCGGCAAGACGCTCTACGACCTGATGCGCGCGACTTTCCCCGCCGGCACGTTGTCGGGCGCGCCGAAGATTCGCGCCATGCAGATCATCGCCGAACTCGAGGGCAACCAGCGGGGACCTTACGGCGGCTGTGTCGGCTACTTCTCGTTCGGCGGGAACCTCGATTCCTGCATCACGATCCGCGCGGCCCTGCTCAAAGAGGGCCGGGCGTATGTGCAGGCGGGGGGAGGCTGGGTCAACGACTCGACCCCCGAGGCCGAGTTCATGGAAACGGTGAACAAGGCCAAGGCGATGCTCAACGCGGTGGCGCTGGCCGAGACGTTCGTGCGGCCGCCGCGGCCTTGACCCTCAGCCCGCGGCCTGCGGTTCGACAAACACCGCCGTCCCGTAGCAGAGGACCTCGGTGATGCCGGGGGCGAGCTCGGTCGCGTCGTAGCGCACGCCGATGACCGCGTTGGCCCCGAGGGCGCCCGCATGTTCGAGCATCTGCTGGAAAGCGTCCCCGCGCGCCCGCTCGCAAAGCTCCGTGTAGAGCGAGATGTTGCCCCCGAACAAACTCTGGATGCTCGCCCCGATGTTCCCCACGATCGAGCGCGACCGCACAATAATCCCCCGCACCACTCCGAACGAGCGCACGGTGCGGTAGCCGGGCAGATCAAATGTGGTCGTCGTCCAGGGATGCGTGCCGCTCATTTGGCGGGCGCCCCTTTTTCCTTGACCAGCTTCTTGACCGCGTCCGGCTGCTCGAACTCCTTGTCGGGGATCGGTTCCATGCTCACCGTGTCGAAGGCGATCATCTGATCGTTCTCGCCGAGCTTCTGCGTCATTTTCGTGGGCTGCAGCAGGTCCCCGAACTTCTTCCATTCGCGAAACCGGGTTGTGACCCCGACCTCCCCCTGGGGGGTCTCCTGCGTCGCCTTTAGCCCAGCCATGAGCCCGGTCTTGACATCGAAGTACTCGGTCGTTTGGCGGCCGGACTTTTGGACGAGTTTGACCTCGTAACATTCCTGCCCCTCGAACTGGGTCGTCCCTACCGTTTCCATGCTCTTGAAGTTCTTCTCGTCGTGCAGTTGGTTGTGAAAATCGGCCTCGTCCCGCGCCTGGTCCAGCATCTTGCCCTCCAGGAGCATGGGCTCGGAAAACGGGTTCGTCATCCAACCGACCGTGCCGTCGAATCCGATCTCGATCTTTCCCATGTTCGGGATCTGGATCCGGACCATCTGCTTGTTGGGCTTGGCCCGCAGGACTTCAAGCGTGCCGTCCACCCCCTGGCCTGGCATTTCCAGCTTCCCCTGGGCGCGGAGATACGACTGCTTGAGGATCGTCTCCCGGCCGCCGAGGGCTTGGATATACTTGGCGATGACTTCCTTCACCGGCGGCGCCTTGGCTTTGGAACTGGCTGTGGCGGGCGCCTCCGCGCCGCTCACGGCGAGGAGGAGAAGACAGGTCCCAGCCAACCGGCCGGCACGGTGCAGTTTGTGGAATCGGGTCGTTTTCATGCGGTGTTTTGGGTAAAGCGTTCGGTTGAGCAAACCCGACTTCGCGGAAAAAGAGAACAAAAATCGGCGATCGGAAAACGCGCCGAACCGCGGAGCCGGCCGCACGTTTGTAGTCCGGGCTCCAGCCCGTCGGGGGTTTAACAGGCTAAAGCCCTGCACTACGAACACCATGGGGCCGGCGGCCCGGGCGGCGCCTTGACGGCCCTGCCGTGCTGCTTTAGCTTCGCCTCCGGTTACGAGATATGAAGCCAGAATTGACCATCGAATACTGCGCGGTCTGAAACTACGAGCCGAAAGCCGTCGGTCTGACGGAAGTCCTCTTGCAGCTTAAGCAGGAGATCGGTTCGGTCCGGCTCATCCCTTCCACGGGCGGCGTGTTCGAGGTGAGCCTGAACGGAAAGCAGGTCTATTCCAAGCTGGCCACGGGCAAGTTCCCCGAGCCCAAGGCGGTGCTCGCGGCGGTCAAGGCCAATCTCTAGCCATTCGGAGAGTGATGGGTGCCTGGTGGCCCCCGCGGTCTTCAAAACCGTTGTCCCGGCACCTAGTGCCGGGAGGAGTGTTCAATCCGCTCCCTCTCCGCCACCTTTCCTGCGCCGGTCAACCCGGCGGCTCGCCGCTTGGCAGAACCCACCGCGCGGTGTAGGCTCCGGGCATGTGGATCAACCACCGCCGCACCCACGCGGCACGGTTTGCCAGCAGCCGTCGAACGTCATGTCGCGCGAGCAAATCCTCAAACTAACCTCGCTCTCCTCCTGCGCCGGCTGAGCCTCGAAACTGAGCCAGAAGGCTCTGGCGCAGGTCTTGCGCCGGCTTCCCCAGGTGCGTGACGCCAACCTGCTCGTCGGCTCCGGCACGGGCGACGACGCGGGCGTGTATCGTATTGACCGCGACCGCGCGTTGGTCCAGACGGTGGATTTCTTCACGCCCATCGTCGATGATCCGTATCTCTACGGTCAAATCGCGGCGGCGAACTCGCTCTCGGACGTGTACGCGATGGGCGGACGCCCTCTCACGGCCATGAACATCATGGGCGTGCCAGAGGACAAGATGTCCCCGCGGATCATTCACGCCGTCCTGCGCGGCGGCGCGGCGAAAGTCCGCGAGGCCGGTTGCGTGCTGGTGGGCGGCCACACGATCCGCAACCCCGAACCGATCTACGGCCTGGCGGTCACCGGCCTGGTCTCCCCGCGCCGGATCATCGAAAACGCCGCGGCGCGCCCGGGGGATTGGCTCGTGCTCACCAAGCCGCTCGGCTCGGGCATCGTGAGCACAGGGATCAAACGCGGCTTGGTGAGCCGCGCGGTCGTGCGCAAGACCGTGGCCGTCATGAGCCGGCTGAACACCCCCGGCGCTGACCTCGCGGAACGCGGCCTCGTCCGCGCCGGGACGGATGTGACCGGCTTTGGTTTGCTGGGCCACCTGGCCGCGGCGTGCCGCGCCAGCGGTGTCGCGGCGGAGATCAATGCCGCCCGCACGCCGGTCATCGATCCAAGGGTTTGGGAGTTGATCGCGGACGATTGCGTCCCGGGCGGCACGCGGCAGAATCTCGAGGCGGCCCAGGGCTGCACCAGGTGGGATGGCGTGACCGACGCTCAGCGCTGCCTCTTGGCGGATGCGCAAACCAGTGGGGGACTCCTCCTCTGCGTTGCGCCCCGCAAGCTCGAAGCGGTGCTCGCGGTCCTCAAGCGCCACCGCACCTGCTGCGCGGCTGTGATCGGGCAGATCGTTCGTCCCGGCGGGCGTGTTGGCCGCCCCGGCCGCATCCGCGTCTATTCACGGCCCTGAGATCCGGGCTCGCCGGCCTAGTCCCGCATATTTCATAACCGGATCGGTTCTGAGCCGGACCGGGATCAGTTTTCGGTATCTGGGCTAGAGACTTCCGAGAAAATCCTGCAAAGTCCGTGCTGTCACCGCCAGGCGATGCGCACGCCGCAACGCCGGTTCACCCGATAAAGACCGAACCCGTTCGGCTACTGGGTCGGGACAAGCTCCGAACCGGGCCTCCAGCGCGTCCAGCACGTCCAGGCGCCGGGCCTGTTCGAGGCCCTCATGGCGGCCTTCCTGGCGGCCTCCCTGGCGGCCTTCCTCTCTGGCCAGCAACTCGATCGGCGAAAGCAACGTCTCAATAGTCATAGGTTCCTCGGTCGCCTCAAATCTAGCCAAGCTTCCCCGAAACTGCGATTCCCAATCGTCCGGCAGCTTGGTCAGCCATGTGATCAGTCAGCGGCCCGGGCCTGACACACTGTTGCCAAAGACAGCCTGGCGCGAGGATCAGCGGATCGCTGCAAAAGGGGCCTGCGACGGCCTTTTTACCCTCAAGTGGCGGTTGCCTTATGAAATATCCGGCCTAGCCAGGTTGATCCCCTGCCCCTGGCCGTCGCCGGCGGTAGGACGCTCATCACGACCGGCCGGGCTCCTCATGGCCTCGACGGAAAAGAACCGCTGATAAAGGACTGAAGCGAGGATCGAGATCACACCCACCCCGAGCAGCGCCCCGACACGGTAGAGCGCCTGAAGGTTCGCCAAATCATGAAAGAACAGCTTGAGCACCGTTACCCCCAGCAAGGCCAGGCTCGCGTAGCGCGCCGGGCGCACTCGTTTCCAGACCCCCACGCTCAGCAACCCGAGGGCGAACAACGCCCACGCCAGCGAATACGTCATGTTGCGCGCCAGGTTCCCGCGGACCCTGAATTCGATGGCCGTGCCCTCCGAGAAGTAATCCGCGATCTCGATGTTCATCAGAAGGAATGCCAGGACCGTGCCCAGGGCGTAGAGCACCGGGGCGGCCGGGATTTTGAACACTCGATGCCGCGCCGGCGCCAGCAGGCGTGCGCCAACCAGCAAACACACCGTCACCGCGCCGTAGGCGTAGAGGTACCAGTTGAAGATGCGCACGGCGCTCCGGGGGTGGTAATCGAACACCAACGGGTTCGCCAGCCTGAGGAAGGCAACCACCAGCAGCACCACCCCCGTCGCGGGCAACCCGCGGTGCGGGACGCGCTCGAAGAGCCAGATCAAGGCCACGCCCTCGAGTGCCCAGCCCAGTGTGATCCACTGTTTCTCCCACTGAATCGGGAAGATCAGCGTCACGAAGAACAGCGCGCTGCCGCCCAGCCACGCCAGCACGGCATTGCGGCTCCGCTCCGCCTCCGGAAAGCGCTTCACCACGAACGCCAGCCCCAGCAGCATGGGCACCGCGAATGCCGCGGGCAGCGCCCCCATGAAATCATTGGGAAAGGCGTCTTTTACCACGCGATGGACCAGGTAGAAATGAACCGGCCCGGCCAGCGCCGAGGCCGCCCAGGGCAGCACCTGGCCCTGGAAGCGGCGCCAGAAAACGAACGGAAAGGCCATGAACACCGCGGTGAACGCCAGGTTCCACGCCAGCGGCGCGCCGGCCGCCTCGCGTGAGAAATGCGCCGCGTGCCACGTGGCCTCGAGCGCCAGCACGCAGCCCAGCCCCACCAGGGTCAGCACCGGGACGCCTGCCATCCGCACCACCCCGAGCAGGAGCACCACCAGCAGCAGCCCCAGGCCGTAAATGCTCGAGGGATTTGTCAATGGTAAACGAACAGACGCCAGGATCAGCAGCAGAAAGGGCATGACCGCCGAAAGCGCCGGCACCTGCGCCCTCAGTTCCGCGCCCGTCCCCGCCGGCTGCCATCCTTCTCGTTCCCCCTCGGGCCCCCCCGCCGCCTCGAGCCGCGCCAGGATCCTGTCCCCCGCGAAGAGCCCGGCCACGAAGAAAAACACCGCGAACCCGCCCACCACCAGGAGCACCGTTGGGACGCCGGTGAGTTCGGCGGGAATCCGCAGCACCCAGATGGCGGTCGCCAGCACCGTCAGGACCAGGACGGCGATGATCGAACCGAGCGAAGCCGTCAAGAGCGCCAGGCCAATCGCGATCACGTCGATCAACAACACGCAGGGCCAGAGCAGCCAGGAGAACACGGCGCACTTGAACAGCGGGATCATCACCAGCACCAGCGCGACCGGCGGGAACAGGTGGCCCCACCATGCCCGCGTTTGCCCCGGCCGCAGCCGTTCGAGCACGATCGGAAACACCGAATGGAGCACCGCAAACACCAGGTAACCGGCCAGCGCCCAATTGAGCAGATCATCCGTGAGGTGCCGGACCGTCCAGGCGCTCAAGGCCAGGAACACCATGCCCCCGCTGATGAGGTGCGCAGAGGTGAGTGGGTGCCGCAGCAGAACCATCCCCAACACGCACAGGTCCGCGCCCAGCAAAAAGCAAAAGACGACACCGGGTCGCGTCCCGATCTCGGCATAGCCCAGGAGCGGGAACACAAACAGCAGGGTCACCAGCGGCAGGGCGAACGCGGAAGCCGACACCCAGGCATTGCGTTGACGGAGCCGCGCTGCCACCACAAAGGCCAGCAGGAAGAGCACATCGAAGCCGAGGAAAACTGGCATCGCGATGAGCACCTTGCCGACGGTGAAGAACTTGGCGAACCAACCAATCTGCATCAACACAGTGCCCACGGCGCCGAGCACGCTCAGGAAATGCCAGCGCCGTTTCAGGGCCACGGCCAGCAAGCCGATGTCCAGCAACGCGATGTAGCCGAACAAGGCAAACGGCCGATCGACGCCTGTCGAGAGCAGGGGCGGAGTCAGGAACCCTCCCAGGATCCCAAGGATGGCAACGACCATCGCGTTCAAGCCCACTGCCAGCGTGAACGCCGTGGCCGTGATCAGCACCATGAGCGCGAAGACCACGTTCGCCGACACCCCGAGGTAGGTCCGACTGGCAAAACTCGCCGCATAGAGGATCACCACGCCGGTGGCGCAGAGTGTTTGCGCCGTAACCTCGTAGGCCTTGCGCTTGAGCACGCAGCCTCCAATCACCAGTCCGGTGCCGGCCAGGAAACCGAGCGCGACACGGAGTTGAGGCGAGATCAAGTTGTTGTCGATCGAGTACTTGAAGAACCAGGCAAACGCCAGGAACGCCAGCAGGCCCCCCACCCACGTCAGCAACTTCGCTCCCATGAACCGTTCCCAGTCGAAGGCCCGCTTCGGCTCGGGTGCCGCCGGTTCGGAACCAAGCGCCGTTGCTGGCGTGTCGCGCCACGGTTGGATCAGGCCCGGAGGCAGGCGAGGCGCGGGCGCGGGGGTGGGAGGCCGGGGCGGCGCCGCCGACGGTCCAACGGGTGAGGCTGCCGCAGGGCCTGTCGGCAATGGCGGCGGTGGGGTGGGTGTTGGCGCGGCGGGTGCCGTCGGCGCAGGCCTCGCGGGCGGCACGCCCGGGCTTGGGGCGGCTTCGGCAGCAGCCGGCTGTGTCACCGGCGCGGCAGCCGCGGGCGCGACGGCGGACGGGCGCGAGCCCTCGAGCTTCCGGTTGAGCGCGAGCACCTCCAACTCGAGGCGCCGCACATGGCCGCTGAGTGAATCCAGGTCTTCGCCGGCACGGTTGCTGCGCGCAACCAGCCACGTCAACACAGCGAAGACAACGAGAAAGGCGAGTATTTCCATAAGTTCCCGTCGCGCGACGGCTCAGGCGTGTGTTGGTGTGTTCAGTATTCTTAATCCTCGAGCGCGACAAAGCCAAGCGTCGTTTTGGGTTCGCATACTGATACCATAACCCGTGAGCGGCGGAGCGGAGAATTGATAATAGAACTGCGCGCATCCATCCAATCGATGCCCGTTCCCCTGCCCGCGAGGCCCGCCCCCCCGTCATCCGCCGCGGTGGACCGATCTGCGCGGCGCGCTCAGCTCCCGAGCAACCGCTCGAAGCGCGCGTATGCTTCCTGCCACACCCCAGCGTCTCTTGGCTCGAAGACCTGCACCGCGCATGACTCCTCGACCACGGTGCGAGCCGCGGCCAGGGACGGCAGGTCCCCCAACGCGATCGCCTGCACCAGGATATTGCCCGCCGCGGTGGCCTCGACGGGCCCGGCCAGGACCGGGATTTGCAGCGCGTTGGCGGTGAACTGATTCAAGAGCGCGTTCTTGCTCCCTCCCCCAACGATATGCAGCCGGTCGTAACGCTGCCCGGTCAACGCTGCAATGCTCTCGAGGGTCTTTCGATAGAGCAAGGCGAGACTCTCGAGCGCCGCGCGGATGAACGCGCCGGGGTTGGCCGGGGCCGCCTGGCCGTGCTCGAGGCAGAGCGCGGCGATCTTGCCGGGCATGTCGCCCGGGCTCACGAACCTCGGATCGGCGGGATTGAACAATGCGGCGAACGGCGGCGCCTCCGCGGCCAAGCGCGTCAGCGATTCGTAGTCGCAGGCCATGCCACCCCGGGTCCACTCGCGCCGGCACTCCTGCACCACCCACAGGCCGATGATGTTCTTGAGCAGGCGCACCGAGGCGCCAAAACCGATTTCGTTGGTAAAGTTCAACTCGCGGCAGGCGTCCGTCAGAATCGGCTGTGACCGCTCGACCCCCATCAGGGACCACGTCCCCGAGCTGAGGTAGGCCCAGTTCCCGCCCTTGGCCGGCACCGCGGCCACGGCGGCGCCGGTGTCGTGCGAACACGACGCCACCACTTCAGTACCGCCAAAACCGGGCGCCAATGCCAGCTCGCGGCGCAACGGCCCGAGGCGGCTGCCGGACGGCACGATCGGCGGAAACAAGCGCGGCGGCAGGCCCAGCGCCTCGAGCAACCGTCCCGACCAGGAGCGGCAGCGCGGATCGTAGAGCTGGGTCGTGCTCGCCAGCGATTCCTCGAAACGCGCCACACCACTCAGCCAGTGGTTGAATCCATCCGCCACACCGAGGACTCGGTGCGCGCGCGCGAGGCGCTCGGGCGTCTCGGCCGCGAGCTGAAAAATCGTGTTGAACGGCATGAATTGGATGCCGGTCTCGGCGAAAATCTCCCGCCAGCTCACCTTCTCATACGCGCGTGTCACACCTTCGGGACAACGCGGGTCGCGATAGTGGAACGTGGGCTCGAGCAGGCGGCCCTCGTGGTCGTAGAGCAAATAGTCCACGCCCCACGAATCGGTGCTGATGCTGGCCACCGAGAGGCCGCGCGCGCCGGCCTTCACCAACCCGGCCCGCAATTCGGCGAACAGCGCGGCCATGTTCCAGCGCAACGAAGGCCCGGCGTGGATGGGCGTGTTGGGGAACCGGTGGATTTCCTCGAGGCTCAGTTTGCCGTCATCCAGCGAGCCGAGCATCAGCCGTCCGCTCTCGGCTCCCAAATCACAGGCCAGGTAACACTTCGCCATAACGCGCCTTCGCCGGCGGGTTGCGCCGTTGCCTCAGGCCGACCGCGCCTGGCGGACGGCGGCCACAAAAGCCTGCGCCAGCCGCGTGAGCTCGGCCCAGTTCTTCTCCCGCAGGATTTGCGCTGAGACCAGGGACGACCCCACCCCCAACGCGGCGCATCCCGCCTTGAGAAACGGCCCCACCGTTTCGAGGTCCACGCCGCCCGTGGGCACGATCCGCAGGTGGGGCAACGGGGCTCGCAGCGCCTTGATGTAGGCCGGTCCCAGGCCGTCGGCGGGGAAAATCTTGATGAAATCCGCGCCGGCCTCATGGGCCAGTTGCGCCTCGGTGGGTGTGTAGGCCCCGAGCATGACCGGGCAGCCCGCCGCATGCGCCGCCGTCACCAGTTCGGCACGGCAGATGGGGCTGACCACGAACCGGGCGCCCGCGTCGGTTGCGGCCCGGCAGGTCGCGGCGTCCAGCACCGTGCCCACGCCGACGAGCGCGCGCGGGCCCAAGCGCCCGGCGGCGTCGCGGATGGCGCCCAGCGCGTTCGGGGTGGTCATGGTCACCTCGACGGCCACGACTCCTCCCGCCACGAGCGCTTCCATCGCGGGCACGGCCACGTCCGCATGGGGCGCGCGGATGATCGCCACAAGGCCCGATTCCATGATCGAGGCCGCAATTTCTTCCCGGGTCTTCATCGTCGAGTGCGCGTCGCGTTTGAGGTGGCCGGCCCCCGCTCAGAGCTGATCCACGAACTTCTGCATCGCCTCGGATTGTTCCTCGATCGACTGCACCAGTTTGAACTGCGTGCGGGCGCGGTCCAGGTTGTGGTCGGGACGGTGCACACGGAAGTACACGTCACCTTTGAGATAGTCCGCCAGGAACCGGATGCCGATGGTAAAGGTGATCAGTTTGCCCGCGAAGGCGAGGTACGACCGCTCGGCGGGCGTCAGGAACGCCCCGGCCGCGCCGAGATAACCGCGGGCCAGCGCCTCGAACATGGGCATCTGCATCTGGACCTTCGCCAGGTCCTTCTCGTCCTCGAGGGTCGGACTCGTGGTGGTGCGCACCATGTCGCCGAAATCATACAGCACCAGGCCCGGCATCACCGTGTCCAGGTCCACCACGCACATCGCGCGCCCGGTTTCCCAATCCAGCATCACGTTGTTGAACTTGGTGTCGTTGTGCGTAATGCGCTCGGGTATCTCGCCCCGGGCGTGCGCGTCCAGCAGCGTGCTCACCCACGGCTTCTGTTTCAGCGCGAACTCGAGCTCTTTGGCCGCGAACCGCGCGCGATTGCAGTGGTCCTCCTCGAGGGCGCGTTCGAGGGCGGCAAACCGTTTCACCGTGTTGTGGAATTCCGGGATGGTCTCGTGCAACCGCGCGCCGGGCAGGTCGGAGAGCAGGCTCTGGAATGTGCCGAAGGCCTTGCCCGCCTCGAGGGCTTGATTCTGGTTTTGCACGGCTTCGAACGTGGCCACCTTCTCGACGAACACGAAGGTCCGCCAGCACTCCCCGTCCCCGTCGCGGTAATACGACTGGCCTTCGCGCGTGGGCACCACGGTGAGCGCCTTGCGCGTGATCTCGCGCGCGCTTTGCGCGGCCAGCTTGGCCCGGATGTGCGTGGTCACACGCATTATGTTCTCCATGACCGCCGCGGGGTCCTTGAAGACGGTCTGATTGATCCGCTGATGAATGTAACGCACCAGGATGCCGCCCTGGTCGTACGTAGCCGTGTACGTCTCGTTGATGTGCCCGATCTTGCAGGGCTCGGCATGGAGAATTTGGCCGTAAATCTGAAACTGCCTCGAGATTTCCTGCAAGTGTTGTTCCCGGTATAGCGGCATAGTGGCGTTCCGTTGCGTGAGCGTCCGCGGCCCCGCGGTTCGCGGCTCGGTCAGCAGGAGTTGAAACGGTTTTCCGGGGCCGAAACAAGCCATTTTTTTCGCGCCCCGGCAGGCGCCGCTCTTTTTCAACTTTCCCTTATCCGGGCCTTGCGGCACCATGAGCGGCAGCTATGCGTCATCGCGGTCTCGAGTTGGTCGCACCCAGGATCACCCCCGCACTGGACCCGGGATTCCGGCCGGCGGTGCTCTCGTGCCATGCCTTCTGCGAGCGCGCCAGGGCCTCCGGACACCCCGTCACCGCGGCGGTCGCCCTCGAACAGGCCGATGGCTCCGTGTTCCGCTTCTCAACCGAGCTCCTCCCCGCCGGGCACCCCGAGGCCGAGGGCAATTTCCTCCACGTCGAACGCTGGCTGAAATTCCTGCTCTGGTCCCGCGGCGGCTTCCGGATTCACTTCGCCGGCCCCGCCGCGCTCGCCGCGCAACTCCAGCAACACTACCGCGAATCGCCCACCGGCAAATTCGACGCGGACATCATGGGGCGGCGGATTTATGAGCGCCCGTTCGAGGTCGTGCCCTGCGCCCGGGAAGCCCTGCCTCCCGCTCGCGCCAGCACCCAGCCGCTGGGACGGCATCTGAACGGCTGCCGCATCGGGTTCGACCTCGGCGGCAGCGATCGCAAGGTCGCGGCCGTGATGGACGGCAACGTCACGTTTAGCGAGGAAGTGGCCTGGGACCCCATCCCCAAGTCCGATCCCCAGTACCACTTCGACGGCATCATGCGGAGCCTGAAGCAGGCCGCCCAACACCTCCCGCGCGTGGATGCGATCGGTGGCAGCGCCGCCGGCGTGTATGTCAACAACCGCGTGAAAGTGGCGTCCTTGTTCCGCTCGGTTCCACCGCCCGCGTTCGAGGCGCGGGTGAAGGACCTGTTCTTGGAGATACGGCGCGCCTGGAACCGCATCCCGCTGGAGGTCGTCAACGACGGCGAGGTCACGGCCCTGGCAGGCTCAATGGCCCTGGGCCAGAACGCCGTGCTCGGCATCGCCCTGGGAACCAGCACCGCGGGCGGCTACGTGACGCCGGACGGCAACATCACTTCCTGGCTCAATGAGCTGGCCTTCGTGCCCGTCGATTACAGCCCCGCCGCGCCCGTGGATGAATGGTCGGCAGACTACGGCTGTGGCGCCAAGTATCTCTCTCAACAATGTGTGGGGCGGCTGGTGGGGCCGGCGGGCATCGACCTCGAACCCGGCCTGCCCCTGCCGGAAGTCCTCAAGTCTGTCCAGGCCCTCATGGCCCGCGGCGATCTACGCGCGCGCCGGATTTACGAAACCATCGGCGCCTACCTCGGCTACACCATCGCCCAGTGCGCGGACTTCTACGCCTTCCACCACGTCCTTATTCTGGGCCGGGTCACTTCCGGGCCCGGCGGCGACATCATCCTCGCGAGCGCGCGCGAAGTCCTCAAAGCCGAATTCCCGGAGTTGTCCGGCCGCGTGGCCTTCCATGTCCCCGACGAGAAGGAGAGGCGGCATGGCCAGGCCATCGCCGCCGCGAGTCTGCCCGTGATCGACTAAGCGGCCCTTCCCATGAATCCTTACGCGCACCTGGTCTCGGAATACGTCCGCTTCGCCCGGGAGGGCAAGAGCTACCCGCTCGGCGGCTTTGCCACGCCGCCGCGCACACCGGCGGCGCCCGGGGCCCCCAAAGTGCTCCTCTTCTCGCCCCACCCCGACGACGAGTGCATTGTCGGCGGCCTTGCGTTGCGGCTCCAGCGCCAGGCGGGCATGCGCGTGATCAACGTGGCCGTCACGCAAGGCAGCAATCCCGCCCGCCAGGCCGGGCGCTGGCTCGAGCTCGAGAACGCCTGCCGGTTCCTCGGTTTCGAACTCGTGGCCACGCGCGCCAACGGCCTCGAAAAAGTCAACCCCAAAACGCGCCAGCATGATCCGGCCGCCTGGCAGGTCATGGTCGCGATCATCGCGAACCTGCTGCAAACCCATCAACCCCGTGTCCTGTTCTTCCCGCACGACCAGGATTGGAACAGCACGCACCTCGGCGCCCACTTCCTGGTCATGGACGCCCTCCGCAGCCTCGGCCCGGGCTGTGATTGTTTCCTGGTGGAAACCGAGTTCTGGGGCCAGATGCAAACCCCCAACCTCATGGTCGAGTCCGCCCCCGAGGACGTGGCCGAGATGATGACCGCGACCTCTTTCCATGTGGGCGAAGTCAAGCGAAATCCATATCACCTCCTGCAGCCAGCCTGGATGCAGGACAACGTGCGCCGCGGCGGCGAATTGGTGGGCGGCCAGGGGCAGGCCGCGCCGGATTTTGTGTTCGCCACCATTTACCGCCTCCGCCGCTGGCGGGGCGGCCAGGCTGAACTGGTTTACCCGGGCGGCAAGCTGCTGCCGGCCTCGGCCGATCCAGCCGGCCTGTTTGCCTGAGCCCGGCGGGCGCCAGCGGGGCGGCCAAAGCCAAGCAAGGCCGCGTCCTCCACCGGAACCTCTCGGCGAACGACTTGAGAGCCCAGGCGCCCGCGGTCTATGACCTCGTGACGCAGGGCGTTGCCATGGCCAGGAACTCCAAGGACAGGCACCAGGGACCTCGTCCCAAGCCCTGGCTCGACGGAAGCCTGGACAGCAGAAAGTGATCGGCTCGGACTGACGCTGGATGCTACGCGGTCGCGAGCGTCCGGGCGGGGGAGGCCGCGGACAGCTCGAGCATCCGCTCGATCGGCCGGCGCGCCCGGCGCATAAGGTCCACGGGCAACTCGACGCGCGGCGCCAGGTCCGCCATGCAGTCGTGGAGTTTCTCCAGCGTGTTAAGCTTCATGAACTTGCATTCGTTGCAGCGGCAGTTCTCCGTGGGCGCCGGGATGAAACGCTTGCCCGGGCACTCCTTCTGCAACCGATGCAGCATGCCGGCCTCGGTGGCGATGATGATCGTCCCGGCGGGGCTCTGGCGGCAGTAAATCACCATCTTCTCGGTGGAACAAACCTCGTCGGCCAGCATCCGCACCGCGCGCGTGCATTCCGGGTGCGCGACCAGCGGTGCGCCGGGGAACTCGTCACGGATGCGCACAATGCTGGCGTGCGTCCACTCGACGTGCACATAACAATTCCCGCGCCAGAGGGTCATCGGCCGGCCGGTCTGCTCCTGCACCCAGGCCCCGAGGTTTTCGTCCGGCACGAAGAGCACGTCGCGCTCGGGCGGCGCGGCCTGGACGATCTTCACCGCGTTGCCGCTGGTGCAGATCACATCGCTGAGCGCTTTCACGGCCGCGCTGCAATTGATGTAGGCGATCGTGTAGAAGTTCGGATTCGTGGCCTGGAACGCCGCAAGGCGGTCCGCGGGACAACTCTCCTCGAGTGAACATCCGGCATCCGCATCCGGCAAAACCACCACCTTGTCCGGGTTGAGGATCTTGGCCGTCTCCGCCATGAAATGGACGCCGGCGAAAACAATAACCTCGGCGTCCGTGCGCGCCGCTTGCTGCGACAAGCCCAGCGAGTCCCCGACGTAGTCCGCCACGTCCTGGATTTCCGGGACTTGGTAGTTATGCGCCAGAATGACGGCGTTGAGCTTGCGCTTCAGCGCCAGGATGTCCCGGGAGAGGGCGTCGAGCCGCGCCGGGGCCAAAGGCCGACGCACCGCGAACCGGTCCATCCCCTGGGGTTGGACATCGGCCAGGTCGATCATGCCACGGCTACTCGGGCTTCTGAACGATGCGGTAGAACTGGGCGTGGCCAGCCTTGCGTGCCGCCAGAAACTCCTTCAGATCGGACCGATCCGGCATCCCGGTAATCTCCGCCAAGGTGGTCCACTCGCCACTGGCCAGGTCAGAGGTGGATTGGACCAAATAGGTCTTGCCGGACTCGGCGATCCATTTGAGCAGGAACCCGTCGTGGTCGTTGCGCCACTCCGACAGGAGCGCATGGAAACGGAGCTTCGTCGGCTTGGTGCCCGCCAGGAACTCCTGGAGGTTGTTCTTGCCGTCACCGTCCGGGTCCGCCAGCGCATCGGCCAGCGGGTTGAGCAGACTGCCGAAGAAATGCACGCGCCATTCGTCGGAGATCACTTCCGGGGTCTTCAGCACCGGGCTTAACACCCAGACCGACCCGGGCAGCGACTCGGCCTTAAAGACGAGCAGCCGGTTGTTGGCAGCCCGCCCGCCGGCGTTGACCAGCCAGAATCGGATGGTGTAGCTCTGTCCGGCCTTCGCCGTCGAGGGAACAGTAAACTGCAGCGAGCCCAGCGAGGCATTCCCCACCAGGGGCGGCCGGATCGAACCCGGAATCCACCCGCAGGCCACACCCGCAGGGGTCAGGCTCGAGAACGCTGGCGCCGGCACCGCCGCCGCGGGCACGAACTGAACGGCGGATGCCAACGGCGGCGCATCTCCAACCGGCGTCACGGCCGCCCGAAACATCAGCCCCGAGACTGCCACGCCGGTTTCGGCGCTCAGTTGGAGCGGCACGCTCACGAGGCTGCCCGGCACGGTGTCGCCCACCTGCCCGCCGGTGAGCGTCACGTCCTTGTGCCAGCGGTCGCTCGGGTTGCCGCCCGCGGTGAGTTCCTCACCCGGCATCTGCGGGTTGGACCCGAGCGTGCCGGCCACGACCGAGCGGTTGTCCGAAACCGAACTGGTCGTGAAGGTGCGCACGCGTTTCCAGTTGGTCGCGCTCAGCCGCAGGGAGCGGTCGAAGATGATGCTTACGTCGGACAAGTCGATCGTCCCGTCGCCCGCGGCCACACCGGCGATGTCCTCGGGGTAGGCGTCCATCGCATCGAACAGATCGGTGCCTTTGAACGGGTAGCGCAGTTTCAACGCGGCGTACCAGGCGTTGTTCACGTCGTTATTGTTCAGGTTCGTGTTACCGAACTCGATGGCGTTATAGCCGCGCGCGATCGCGGTATCGCCGACGATATAGGCGACGTTGTTGACCGTGATGGTGCGGTCCGCCTCGGGCTCGATCACGACCGGCGTCTGGAAGCCGTCGGACGTGCCGGACGGGAACTTGATGCCCACCGAGTAGGTCGAGCCAACCGGCGCGTTGGTGGGGATGCCCACGCCCACGAGCGCCAGCGTGCTGCCGCTGTCAACCTTGAAGTCCGGGTTGTTGCTGTTGGTGGACTGCGTGGCCACATAGCCAATGGCAACCCCGGCCGCCGAGCCGCTGGTGTAGGCCACCGTGTAGCTGGGCGGGTTGGTGCTGACTGGCGGGAGCGGGAAGAAGTTCGTCAGCCCCATGGGCAGCAGTTGGATCGAGCCGCTCGAGATCGGGGTCGCCCCGCCGCCGACCGGCGCCACCTCGACGCGGAATTGCAGCGACTTCAGAACGTCGTTGCTGGTCAGATTCAGCACCACCGGCACGACCACCATCGAACCGTCGCCCGCCGTGAAATCGCGCGGCACGCCGATCTTGCTGTTCTGCAGGTTCTCGACCGTGAAGGTCTGGCTCACCACACGGCTGAAATCGTAGCCGTTGCGGAACGCGCGCACCTTCAGGGTCACGTCGTTGGTGCCATTCACGATGTTGAGCTTCTCGCCCAACGCGTAGAGATTCGCGCTGGTGGTGGGGTCCGAACCGTCGGTTGTGTAGTAGAGCACCGCGTTGGTGGTGGTGCACTCGATCGTCACCGAGCCCGGGTTGTTGCCGATGATCGCCGGGTTGGCCACTTGGAACTGGATCCGGGCCGTCACGATCGCGCTCGCGCGCCGGCCGGTGGCCGTGCTGATGGCCTTAATGGTGATGTCCGACGGCGCATTGGGCTGGGCCGTGTTGACCAGCGAGGCCGGCAGGCTGGTATTGCCGTTCGCGTAGGGCGGCGGGGTCGTGCCATTCGAGGTCGAAGGGTCCGAACCGTCCTTCGTGTAGAACGTCTCCGTGCCCACGTCCGGAAGGATCGCCACCACCACGTCGTTGTTGAAGACGGCGCCGGCCACCGGCGTCAGCACCGTGCCCTGCTTGCCACTCACCGGGTCGAGCACCAGCGCAACCGTGCCGATGACCGGATCTCTGACCGCCGGCTGCGGCGTCGTGCTGGCCAGCCGCCGAACGGAGTTGGCGCCGGCATCCACGATCAAAAAGTCACCGTTGTTGTCGCGCGCGAGGCCGACCGGCTTGAGCAATCCACCGCCCACCGTGGCCGAGAGGGTCTCGACGGAATTGTCGTCGATCGCCGCGTTGAAGAACACGCGCCGGAGCACGGCGTTGTCGGAATCGGCCACCAACAACCCGTTGGTGCTGTCCACCCAGAGCAACCCGCGCGGGTTGTTGAACCGGGCCTGGGTGGCGATCAACGAATCGTTGTTACCGCTCAGGAAGCTCGAACCGCTGCCGGCCAGCAAACTGACCGAGTAGGCAATCGGGAACGTGTTGGTCGTGTAATTGGTCGAGACACCCACCACGATGTTCGTGACGATGACATTGGTGATCTGGGTTTCAATGAGCCGGATCGAGTTGTTCCCGCTGTCCGCCACGTACACGTTCGTGCCGTTGACCGCCACCGCGGAAGGACGCAGGAAACCGCTGGCGAGCGTGGTGACGTCGTTGTTGGTCGCCATCAGGCGGATCGCGTTGTTCACCAGGTCGGCGATATAGATGTTGCCCGCCGGGTCGGCCGCCACACCCACCGGCGAATTGAACCGCGCCGACGTGCCGTTGCCGTCGGTGAACCCGCGTGTGCCGCCCGCGATGGTCGAGACGGTGCTGTCCATCCCGACCAAGCGCAGTTGCTGGTTCGCCGAGTCGGCGACGATAAAGCCACCCCGCGCGGCCACGATTCCGAGTGGATTCGAGAATCGCGCCAGGTAGCCGGGACCATCCACGTTGCCCTTGGGGCCGGCCGTGTTGCCGATCGGCACGCCGCCCGCAAAATTGGTCTTGACATTCGACTCGGGCGAGAACTTCAGGATGCGGTTGTTCGCGCTGTCGGTAATGTAGTAATGGTTGTTGGTATCGACGGCGACACTGTAGGGCTCGAAGAGGCCCGACAACACCGTGTCCAGCGTCTGCGTTTGCGCCAGCGCGGCGGGCGTCAACCAACCGGCAACAGCGAGAATGAGGGCGAGATTTCGTTTCATACGTGTGGCATGTTCTAACCGGCCATTTCTATCTACAATTACCGTCACTTTTCAAGCTTTTTCGGACTTATCCATCGCGACGTAACACACCGCCGGGCGCAGCCCGAACCGCCGCGCCCCGGCACGCCGCCACAACCGGGCACTACGCCCGGCGAGCTTCACGCCCGCCGGGCCGCCCCCGACCACCCGCCGTTTGCCGCAGGCCCTATTGCTTCGGCCTTACGCGATAGAACTTCGCGCTGTGCGCCGTGCCCTGGTCCAGGAATTCCTGCACCCGCCCACGGCCCGTAACATCCGCAGCCTCAACGGTCCAGCGCACCAGGTCCGCACTGGATTCGATCACGAAATGCTGGCCGGTCTGGCCCTGCCAGTTGAGCTTGAACCCACGCGGACCCACGCTCGGAACGGTCGTTTTGGGCGGCGCACCCACCACCACCGAACCCGCGTTACCCGCCAGGTCAACCGCCGTCTCCAGGTCGGGGGCGCCATCCGCGCTCAGGAACCTGACCGAATAGGCCTGACCGGTCTGGGCATTCACAGGAACCATGAAGGTCAACGTACCGACCTCGACCTCTTCCGCCAAGGCGGCCGCGAAGGGATTCAGAAGCGGCGTCCAGGCATGGCCCACCTGGTCGATTGGCAATCCGTTGGCTTGCAATGGATTAGGAATCGATGACGCAGGGGTAAACTGCACTGGACGATCCAGCGCCGGAGCGCCACTTTCTGGCTGCACGGCGGCTCGGAACTGCAGCCCAGCCAGGCCGCGACCTCGGAGCACTTTGACGCGTATCGGCACTGTGACATTCTGACCCGGTTGGGCCTGCCCGAAGTCCCCGGCGGTGATCTCGGCATCCGGCCACACGTGACCGCGCAACGCGCTGTCAACCTCCTGCCCCGGACTACTGGCCAACCGCACCAGGTTCGTCGTGATGGCTGTGGCCACCCTGACCCCGCCGACACTCCAGGAACGACTCCAATTATTCGTTCTGGTCCTCAGGGACCGCCGCAGGACGACCTGCCAATCCAGGAAACGGAGTTGGCCATCGCCGCCCACTCCCGCCGCGCTGTCCTCGGGGAAGGCGTCCATCGCGTCAAACGCGTCACTGAATGAGAACGGCGTGCGCACGCCGAGGGAAGCCGAGAAGGCGTTGTTCACGTCAGCGTTATCGAGTTCACCGTCGCCGAACGAGCCGGCGTTGTACCATGCGCCGGGGGAGGAATCGCCGACGATGTACGGGATGTTGCTGACGGTGATGGTCCGCGCGGCCATGCCGCTGAGGTCCACGCGATGCTGCTGGCCGTCGGACGTGGCCGAAGGCTGCACGACGCGGACGGAGAAACTATTGCCCACGGCGGCATTGGTCGGGACGGAGATGGCCAGCAGCGCCACGGTGGCGAAGTCCTGCACGCGGAAGTTCGCATCCGACCCGATGAACGTGATGTCGAGCACGTTGGTGGCCACGCCGTCGGGGCCGATCACCGTCCCGCCACTGACACTGAACTTGGCGGGGCCGGCCGTCTCCGAGACGCTGCCGATCGCCGGCACGAAGTCGGTGCCGGAACTGGACATGACATCGACCGAAGCGACGAGGTTGGTGGCCGGCGCGTCGGGCCACAGGAGCACCTTGTATTGGAGCGAACGGATCACGTTCGTGGGGAGGTTGACGACCACCGGCACCACGATGGTCGAGCCCACGCCGCCCGCCACTCCTTGCGGCACGCCGATCTCGCTGGCCCCGACCGGTTGCCCGTCCACCACGTCGCTGGGGATCGTGTTGGTCGCAAAGGCGCGGGCGCGGACCTTTTGCAGTCCAACCCCCGCCGCCGTCACGGCATTCAGCTTGAACTTGTTGGTGTAGAGGAGCGACTGCTCGGTGGGTACGCTGCCGTCGAGGGTGTAATAGATATTCACGCTGGCGGCATCCCGCGCCGGCACGGCGGCGCTGAGCTTGAACTCGACGCTCGTGCCGTCCGGGAAGAAGCCCGAGGACGGCGTCATCTCCAACTTCGGCAGCTTGACGCTCACTGCTTTGTCGGAGGTCGGGCTGTCGTCGAATCCGACGAGCCTAGCGAAAGCAGTGACGGTTGCATTGGTCATCAGGGTGAACCGGATGGTGCCTTTGCCCTGGGTCACGCCGGACAGAACGGTCGCCGGAACCGTGCCGTTGTTGATCAGCGAGAGGCCGGTCACCTCGGTTGCCAGGGTGGAATCATTCGTATAGCTGAAGCCATTGATGCGTGTGGGCAGCCGCGGGTCCTCCGGCACGATGAGTTCGCCGGGCCTCGTCCCGTTGAGCGTGAAGAACACGATACTGTTGGTGGTCAGGTCCTCGATCTTGACCTCGACGCTGTTGGTCGCGATGGACACGTCTGGGTTGAGCGTGATCAGCGGCTTGCCAGCCTGCAAGGTGATGCGCGTGCTGGTCACGTCGCTGGCGGCAAACCCTTTGTAGAAGGCCTTCACTTGCAGGTTGCCATTCGTATTAAGCAGGAAACTCTCCCCGCTCTTGAACGGGCCGAAAACGCGATTGGCCACCGGGGCGTTGGTGGGATCGCTGCCATCGATCGTGTAGAAAATGCCGGAGCCCTTGAACAAAGCCGGGTCCGCCAAATCGGCGGCCGATGCGCTAACGAACGCCGGGATGCCCGCCAGGGTGGTGTCGGTCACGGTGACCTGGACGATGTTGTTGGTCACGAACCCGCCTTCCGGCGAAACCTTCGGGCGGGCCACTTTGAGCGGGAACGTGGCGCTGATCGAGGGCCCGTTGGTGTAGCCCACTTTGTACGCGGTCACCTGAAGCAGCCCGTTGGTCTCGAGGAGCACCTTGGGCGGGATCGCCAGCGACGCCCCGTCATATCGAACCCCGTTAGCGGGACCGGGGAGCGCGTTCTCCGATAATTCCGCGATGTTCCAATACAGGATGGCGTTGGTGGTCCCGCAGAAGAGCTGGAACTCCTTCGGTGCGTTGAACTCCGGGTTCTGCCCGGCGGGGCCGGGAGGCCGGATGACGATCGTCCCAGTGGCAAACTTGAAGTCCAGCACCACTTCGGCCGAGTCGTCGTAGCCATCGCGGAAGGCGCGCAGCTTGAGGACCTGAGTTTTGTCCACCGAATTGGCGGCGAACTGAGGGCTGGCGGCGGTGGGCGAGTCCGGATTGGCCCCGGGAGAATCCACGTTGGTCGTGAAGCGGATCGTGGCGCCGGTCGTCCGGTTGCTCAGGACAATCGCAACGTCGTTGGTGAAGCTGCCGGCGGTGGTCACCACGACGCCGTCAAGCTTGACCTCGAGCGGGTTGACGAAGAACGAGTAGCTGCCGCTCACGATATCGCTCGGCGCGGCGTCCGGGGAGAATGCACGCACCTTGACCGTGGCCTTATGCTCCTTGGGGTCACCCTTGTTGATCGTGACCACGTTGGTGCCACCGCTGACGGGAACCACCGCCGACGTGGAGGTCGGATCGTTCCCATCGTCGGTGTAGCGGAGAACGGCCCCCGCCGAGAGGCCCGTGACGGCGATCTGCACCGCGTTGCTGAACGAGCCGTTGGCGGGCTCGATCTTGGGGGTCTCGAGCTTGGCCCGCACCACGCGCCGAATCGCGTTGTTCTTCAGGTCGGCCACTACGATCGCACCGTTGAGGTCTACCGCCAGGCCGACCGGTTCGTTGAACCGGGCCTTATCAAGCGTATCATCCACTTTGCCGGGCAGCCCGACCCCGCCGGCATAGGTGCTCATGAACCAAGAGCCCCCGACCTGGAAGAGCCGTTGGATCGCATGATTGCCTGTGTCGGTCACCAGCAGACCGGTCTCCCCCCCAAGCCACAGCAGCCCGCGCGGGCCGTTGAGCGCCACACCAAACCCAGGACTGATCTTGGTCACCGTGAGGCCCCCGTTCTCGACGATCTTAATCACGTTATTGCCCGTGTCCGCCACAAACAGCCGGTCGCCGTCCCGATCGTACGCCAATCCCGTGGGCCGACGGAACCCAGTAGCGTAGGTACTCACGGGATTGGTGGACGACAAACCGACTTTGCGAATCACGTCATTGAACGTGTCGGCGACAAACACCGTGTCCCCGCCGTCCCAAACCACGCCGGCGGGAAAATTGAAATGCGCCGCACTCCCGTTGGTGGCGCCTGAATTGGGCGCGCCGGCGTCTCCGGTCACACCCGCCAGGACAGTGACCACGCTGCTGGGCGTGACCTTGAGCACGCGATGCCGCCCGGCGTCGGCCACGATCAGGTTCGTGCCGGCGCGCGTGATCCCTTGCGGGCTGAGCGGCTGGCCGCCGAACTGCGTCAGGCTCTTCAACGCCTTGGTGGCCGGGTTGAGTTCCTGCACGCTATCCACGCCACCGGCCCCCGAGCCGCTCTCGGTGACGTAGTAGAAATTGTTCGTCGAGGAATCGTCCACCGCAATTCCGTAGGGCTCGAAGAGGACCTTCTCGACCACGGTCTCCACTTTGGCCTCTTGGGCCAGGCCAGAGACGGCCAGGCAAAGCATCGCCAGGATGCCAAGCAATGAGTTGTTCTTCATAACTGTTCTGGGTTTGTGTGTTTGGGGGTTCACGGCAATAGTTTGACGCGATAGAACCGGCTGGGCGCCGGGCTGCTATCGCTAAATTGTAACATCTGGTCCCGGCCCGGCATGACGGCGCTCACGGGCACCCAGGAGGAGGCCCCAGAGGGAACGCTCGCCGCCCCGAGCACCACATACGTCTTGTTGCTCTCGCCATACCAACTGATCACTGGACGCCCATTCTGCATCCGCGCCGTGATCTGCCAGTCCGGCGTGAGCGGATCGCGGCCAAGCACGTACTCCGCCGCGTTCGACATCCCGTCTCCGTCCGGGTCCGCGTCGTCCTGGGCATCGCCGAGGGTGAGACTTCCGAAGTAGTTGGTCTTCCATTCGTCGGGCACGCGCGCCGCGGGGCGCAACGCCACGCTCTGCACCCAGACGCCGCCGGGAACGGTTTCGGCATCCAACTGCTGCTCTTCCAGCGTGGCGCCGTCGGCGTTCTGGAAGCGGACGGTGAAGAAATCGCCATTCTGCGCCGAGGGCGGCACGGTCAACACCAGCCGTCCGAGCAGGTTGCTGCCGGTCAGGGGCGGGTTGATCCGGCCCGTGTCCCACACGAAGGCCACGTTGTTGGTGGAAACGCCCACAATCGAGTTGCTCGAGGGCGGCGGCAGGCGCAGGTCCGCGTTGACCTCGAAACTTGCCCACACCTCCGAGTCCGTCGCGTGCGCCTGGCTCGAGATCACAGGCCAGATCTGGCCGCCCGCCCAGTTTACGCCAGGCTTGAGTTCAATGTAGATCGGCACTTTCACGGGGAATCCCGCCTTGGCGTTTTCCAACGTCCCCGCCCGGAACTTGACCGCCCGATACCATGGCCCCGCGACCGCTTCCCCGGCCGCGGCCGAAGGGGAGGCCGCCGGGTTACGGGCGGCGCGCGTGATTCGGCCCGCGCCCGACCAGGTCCGTTCGAAGCTGTTGGTCAGGATCCCGAGCGAGCGCTTGAGGATGATCTGCCAGTCCATGAAACGGATTTGGCCGTCGCCGCCGACACTCGCGAGGCCGTCTTCGGGATAGGCGTCCATGGCGTCGAACAAGTCGCTCGAGGCGAACGGCACGCGCACGCCCAACGAGGCGTAAAAGGCGTTGTTCACGTCATCATTGCCCAGCACCCCATCGCCAAAGCCGAAGTCCGGATCGCCCGCATTGTACCATTTCACGGGAGCGGTATCCCCCACCTGGTAGGTGCGATTCGAGACGATCAACACGTTGTTGAGGGGTTGGAGGCGCACGTTGGCCTGCAGCCCATCCGAGGTGCCTGACTGGTTTTCGATGCGCAGGTTGTACTGCTGCCCATTGGCCGCGCTGGAAGGGATGCTGAAGGCCAGCAAAGCCAGCGGCCCGGACTGCTCGACTCGTTCGAGATTGTTGCTGCCCAGATACGCCACCGCCAATACCTGCAACACTGCCCCCGGGGAGGTGGTGCTGGGATGGCTGTAGGCGATGGCGCTGTTGGGGTTGCTGCCCGGCAGATTCAGGGCCAGAAAGTCACGCGGTCCCGACGGCAGCAGGCGCAAGGGCTGCGCCAGCGCCGGTGTGCCCGCCTCCGAAGGCTCCGCCACGACCCGGAATTGGAGTGACTGGAGCGCGTCGTTGCCGGCCAACCGCACATCGATCGGCACCACCACCGTCGCGCCGCTCCCGCCGAACAACGGGCGGCTGAAACCCAGCTTGGTGGTGTTGGTCAACTTGCTCAACTCCTCGAACACAAAAACCCGCTGCACCACCGTGCTATCCGAGTAGCCGCTGCGGATGCCCTTGACCTTGAGCACGGCGTCGGTGGTCCCGACGGTCTGGAAGGGGTTGACGGGTGTGCCGTCGTAGCGTGGGGATGCGGTCGTCGGGTCCTTCGGCGGGGCGTTGGTGGTGCCAATCGTGTAATGGAGCGAGGCCGACTTGGTGGCCGTGCTCAACGCGATGGACGTGGGGTCGGAGCCGCTGATGACCGGATTGGAGACCTGGAAGCGGAACCGGCTGGCCACGACCTTGCTGGCGGGCCGTCCCGGCTGCGTGCTGAAGGCCTTGATCGTCACATCTTCTTCGATCGGCTTGATGAGACTGTCGGGCAGTTCGGCGGCCCCGTCCTCATAGCTGGGCGGGGAGGAGTTCTGCGCCGTAGGGTCGGGAACGCCCTCCGCCCGCCGGGTGTCGCCCTTCGTGAAGAAGGTGCGGGTGCCCCGCTCCGTGAGCACGGCCACGGTCACGTCGTTGTTGAAGGTCGAATCGGTCACGGGCGTCAGCCGCGTGCCCGTGAAAGACTCGCTGGCGATGAAGACCACCGTTCCAATGACCGGCGAGTTGACGGGGACCTGCGTCGTTTGCGTGACATTGAACCTGCGCACGTTCACGTTGGCCTTGTCCACCACGATAATATTGCCGCTGGCATCGCGTGCCAGCCCGGTCGGGTTGCCGAACCCGGCGCCCTCCGAAGGCGCATAAGTGTCCACCGCATAGACCCGCAACCCAAGGGCGTCGTCGGTGAATTGGTAGGTGACCTGGCGCAAAAGATGATTGCCGCTGTCGCCCACCAGCAGCCCCGCAGTGCCACCGATCCAAAGCAGGCTGATGGGCGTCTCGAACAGAGCGTCCACGCCCCGCGTCGAGTTCCGCAGCCCGAAGCCCTCGGGCGTGCCGCTGCCTGCAATCACCTGGACCGCGGTTTGCTCGAGCGTGTTGGTGTCCGAGATCAGCCGGACGCAGTTGTTGTCCCGGTCCGCAACGAGCACCCGCCCCTGGTCGTCCACCGCCACGGCGCTGGGCCGGAACAGATTCGTCGCCAGCGTCACGATCTGGGCGTTCTCGGGATTGGTATAGGTCACGCGGAAGACCGCGTTGGCTTGCACATCCGCCACATAGAGCCGCGTCTCGTTGGTCCGCGCGTCCACCGCTACCGCCACGGGCGCCGCCAGCAGCCAGGGTCGATCCAGCCCCAGGGTCTTGACCTCGCCCTCGTCGGCCCCGCCTGAACTCACTCGCCGCAACGCACGGTTCCCCGTGTCCGCCACGACCAGCGCCGATTGGCCCGGCAAGTTCACCAGGCCGCGCGGATTGTTGAACCGGGCGAACGCTCCCCGCGCGTCCCGGCTGCCGCTCTCGCCAGGAAAGCCGACCAAATTCGTGGGCGCGCCGCCCGAGGCGCTGACGCGGATGATGACGTTGTTGGCGCTGTCGGTGACATAGTAATTCTCGGCGTCCACCGCGATCGCGTAGGGTTCGATCAGGCCCGAGGAAAGCACGGTGCCGATGGTCTGGCCGAACGCGGAGCCGCCCAGCAATGCGGCCCCCGCCAGGCCCAACCATGCGCCACGGCTCAGAAGCGACTGGATCGAGGTCTTCATTCGAGCGGTCGCACGCGATAAAACTTCTGCCCGGGCTCGGCCTGCCGGTCGGTGTACTCCAGCAACCGGCCCCGGCCGATCAACCCCTCAACCTCCGTCCGCCACACTCCGGCCGCGAGGTCCGTCGTGGATTCCACCGCATACCGCTGGCTCGGCAGACCGTCCCAAACCACCTTCCAAGCGCCGGCGACCGGCACAACCGCCGGCGCCAACAGCGCGACGCTCCCCGACCGCGTCGCCACGTCGTACCGATGTTCCAAATCCAGGCCGCCTGCCACGCTCGCGAAGCTCACCACGTAACGCTGCCCCGCCCTCGCGGCGGCCGGAATCCCCACCCTGAGGCTGCCGAGCTGCGTTCGCCGGTTCACCTCGAGCGGGTTGAGCAGGAACGACCACGCGCAGCCCAGCTCGTTCGACGGCAGCCCCGCGACCCCGATCGGCTCGGGCAACCCGGGCGTCACGGTGAACTGCACCGGCGTCTGCGGAAGCGGCGCTTCCCCTTCGGGCCGCACGATGGCGCGGAACTGCAACCCATGCACGCTCATCCCCGCCGCCGGCGTGGCATAGACGCGGAGGGTCACGCTGGCGCCCGGCTGCGCGAACCCGACCGCCTCGGCCTCGAGGGTCACTCCCGGCCGGAGCGGGTCGAGGCGCAAGCCGGTGACGGCGCTGATTTCCTCACCCGGTTGCAGCGCGGCGGGCAACGTGACCGTATCGGGAAAAACGTGGCGAACACCGTTGGTCCAGTAACGAACCCAGTTCTTCGTATCGAACCGCAGCGCGCGCTCGAGCAACACTTGCCAGTCGTAGAAGTCGATCAACCCATCGCCGCCAGGCAGGCTCGGCAGATCCGTCGGGTAGCAGTCCAACGCGTCGAACACATCGGTGAACTGAGGCGGCACCCGCACGTTGAAGGAGGCCTGAAGCGCGCCATTAAAGTCGCTGTTGTCCAGGTCCTTGTTGCCAAAGCCCCCCGAGGGCAGGCCATTGGTCAGGACGCCCGCGTTGTAGGAGGCGAAGGGGGCTGCGTCGCCCACTAGGAACCCCGTATTGGTCACCACCAGGGTGCGAGCCGGCATCTCGACGAGCGGCACCGTGCCCCCAAACCGGTCCGACGTGCCGGATGGGGCGATGACCTTCACCGTGTAACGTTCACCGAGAGGCGCGTTGGTCGGGATCGGGACGCCCAGCAGCGCCACCGTCGCGAAGTCCCTCACCAGGAAGGTGTCGTTGGTATAGACGCAGAGCAACTGGACCGTGTCTGCTTTGGGGCCGGCCTTCAACTTCGAGAACGTCCGCGGTGGACCCGAGCTGGCTCCCGCCATGGGCACGAAGTCGTCCTCCGAGGCCGCCAGAACTTGCACCTTGCCCACCACCGCATTCGAGGCGCTGGCGGGACTGATCTCGACCCGGAACTCGAGGGAACGAAGGACCACGCCAGGCTGCAGGTTGGCCACCACCGGCAGCACGACGGTGCTGCCCGCGGCCACTGGGAGGTTCGGCGAGATCAAGCCAGCGATGTCGTTGGTCCCATACGGCACGCCCACCTCGTTCTGGCTCGAGACCAGGCCAGTCAGCGTAGGGCTGCCCACCGCCCCGACAAACGCCTTCACCCGCAGCCGGCTCAGATCGTTCGTCGTGTTCCGCCAGCGCGCCACGCCCGTCCGGTTCGCGCCGATCACCACCCGGTCGCCGTTCGTGGGGCTCGGCTCGGTGCCATCCGTGGTGAAGTAAATCTTGCTCGGGAGGAAGAGGTTCGTGGACGGGTTGGCGAATCCCGGGTCCGTCACCAGAATATCGACCCCCACAGGATAGTAGCCTGACCTGGGATCCGCCCCCGGTGGGTTCAGAGCGACCTGCTGCGCCAGGACGGTGGGACTGCTGAACCCGCCGAAAAAGGCCTTGACACGCAGGTCCGTCAGTTTCTCCAAACCATTGGTCCAGTGGATCGTGCCCACGTTATCGACAAAGTTCGTGACCTCGAAGGACGTCGGCGTCGGCTCGGCCGCGTTGGTTGTGTAGAAGACGCGGATTTCGGTCCGGAGCCGGCTCACCCTGATGTCCACTCCCTCGGCCGCGGCCACCAACTCGAGGGTGGGCGGCACCAACTCGATTTGCCGGCCCACCACGGTGGCGCTGCTCAAGTCGCCGATGAAGGTCTTAACCCGCAGGGACGACAAGTCCTGCGTGGCGTTGGTCCAGTGGATGAATCCGACGGTGCTGCCCGTTTGAAAGATGACCTGCAGGCTGTTCGTATTCCCGGGCCCGGGCTCGGTTCCATTGGTTGTGAAGAACACACGCCGGGTGAAAATGTCGGGTGGATTCGGGTCCTCGACCCGGATATCGATACCCTGTGGGAAGAAGCCCGAGAGCGGACTCACCAGCGGGGCCAGGATCGTCCGCTCCCGTGGCAACCGGGCGACCACCGACGTGCTGCCCACACCGCCCAGGAAACCGCGAATCCGCACCTGCGAAGCGTCCTTGGTGCTGTCGGGCCACGGGATCATCCCGATGCCGTTGGTCAACTGGAGCAAGAACGACGCGGCCGTGTTGAGCGTCGGCTCGCTGGCGTCGGTCGTGTACAACACCTGGCTGAGCAAGAGCAGGTTTGCATTCCGATTTGTGACCACGAAGAAGTCAGCCTGGTCCAGCACCCCCGGAGCGAGCACCGTCAGCGTGGACCCGCCGCCCGCCAAACCCGCGCCGGTCACCCTCCGGACGATGTGATAGTATTCCTCGGCCACGTAGGCCAGACCCTGGTCATCCACCGTCACCCCAACCGGCAGCCGCGCTTCCGCCGTGCCCGGCTCCCCGTCCAGCCAGCCGGGCAGCACGATCGGATCGCTCGTCAAATCCTCCGCCGGCCAGAAGACCGGATCAACACCATACACGGTCGTGACGAGCTCATCGGGCGTCAGCAACCGGACGCGCTGATTCGATCGGTCCGCCACGAGAACGCTGCCGTTGGGGGCCTTGGCCAACTGCCACGGTTCGTGGAACATCGCCAGGCTGAACGCGCCATCCCGGTAGTCCGGCAGACCTGAGCCGGCCTTGGTCACGACGCTGCCATTCGCCGGGTCGATAAAGAGCAATGCGTTGGTCGCGGTGTCGCTCACCAGCAACAGGCCGCTGTCCAACACGGCGATGCCACGGGGTTGTTTGAGTTTGTATGGGGCGCCGGTGTTGATGATGGCCAAGGGACTCGCGGCGCCAGTCGCTGCAACGACTTTGATGATGTCTCCCGCTAACGTAGTCACGTAGAACGTGCTGCCCCCACGGTCCAACGCGAACGCCGTCGGGCTGGCCAGGCCGCTGACGATGTTGCTGGGAAACCGATAGAGCGTGTCGAAGCGGTCGAACTTCCGGATCACGCCGTCTCCCTGGGTCAGCACGTAGAGGTTCTGGTTGGTATCCACTGTCAGCGCCACGGGGGTTGCGAGGCGGCTGGTTAGAAAGGCATTGGGAATGATCGTGGTGGTGGTCCCCCTGGACAGGTCCAAGCGGCGGATCGCGCCATTGTTCCGATCGGCCACCAGCAACTCTCCCTCAAACCTGACCACACCGCCCAGCGGGCCGTTAAACTGCGCCTCGCTCTTCGAGTTCCCGTCCTGCGAGCCGAAGTCGGTTCCGAACAGGGTGACACGGCCCCCAGCCAGCGTCTCGACGGACTGGCCGCGCGCGGGGAACAGCAGCGTGGACGCCACCGTCAGCGCGAGGGCGATCAGCCAACACCGCCGCGCGCCAAAGCCGGCGCCCCGGACCAAAAGGTCCGCGCACCGCTTAGCGGGTCGATGGCGCCGAATCAGCATGGCTCGGTGGCGTGAATCACTTGAAAATCTTCAGGCCGCCCTTCCAATCGTAGGGCTTGCCAGTGTCCCACATCGAGTCCTTGATCTCCGACTCGGTCGGCTTGGGAGTTTTCAGGAAGCCCGGGGTGGCCGTTTGAAAGTCGCCGCTTTCGACGATGGTCGGCGTGACGAAGATCACGAGGCTGCGCTTGTCGCGGCGTTTGGCCTCATTGCGGAAGGCCATGCCCAACAGCGGAATGTCGCCCAGCAGTGGGACCTTGTTGAAGCTCTTCGAGGTGTCGTCGGAACTCAGGCCGCCCATCACGAGGGTGTTGCCACTCGGGATGAGGACCTGGGTCATGATCTTGCGCGACTCGAAGGTGTCGGCCTGGTTGATATTGCCGGCCACGGTTTTGGTCGAGACCGGACCGAGCTTCGAGATCTCCGGCTTGATGAGCAGGGCCACGTTCGTATCCACCACGCGCGGGGTCACCAGCAGGATGGTGCCCACGTTCGTATAGTTGGGCTTGGAACTCGAGACGCTTGGCCCGCCGCCCTGCGGCACGATGGTGCTGGCGTCGAAGATGGGGATCGCCTGGCTGACCTCGAGCCGTGTCTCCTGGTTGTCCATCGCCACGACCCGCGGCGTCGAGAGCGTGCGCGTCTCCGAGTCGTTGTTCAGGAAGTGCAACACGGCTTTGAGCCCGTCAGAGCTTAGGAAGGCGAAGTTCGGATTGAACCCGCTGGCCGTGGCGGCGAACAACCCCGGCACTCCCGACGGAACCACGGATTGTAACGGACCGCCAAACTGGAAGGAGGGCGCGCCCGAGACCGTCGAGCCGGGCGTGGTCACGGTGCCGCCGCCGGGTTTGGACGCGGTGCCACTGCCCGTGGTGGTCGTCCCACCGAGTTTGGCGCCCGAGCCGATTTGCGCGGCCAGACCCGCCTCGCCCAGGGACTGCGACCAATCAATGCCTTTGAACGAATCGGGATTGCGCCGGGTCTCGATGAACTGCGCTTCGATGAGCACCTGCCGGGGCATCGCGTCCAGTTTCTTCAGCAACATATCGACGAGCTCGAACTCCTTTTCCGCGGCCTTGACCACCAGCAGTCCGGTCCGGGCGTCGGGCGTCACCTCGCTGGAGGGGAGCGCGGCCTTGAGGATCGCCACGACGTTGCTGGCCGCGGCGTACCTCAATTGGAGCACGCGCGTGATCGGGGGTTCCTTGGTGGCGCGGAAGGCCAGGCGCGTGATATGGGTGTTCGTGTTGTCAAGGAGAACCAGCCCGTACTTGTCCACCAGCGAGTCCAGGGCCTGCCGAGGGGTCACGCCTTCCCAGCGCTCGCTGATGCTATTGGTCAAATACGGCGCCGGCTTGCCGTCGGCGTCCAACCCAGTGGCCACCGCGGTTTCGAGCCGCAGGTCCACAATCAACTTCAACGGGATCTCGAGGGCCAGGAGCTTGATGGCTTCGACCGGTGTGCCCTGGGCGCGCACGGGCGGCATCGCCGCCACCTCGGCCGGCGGCTTGGTCTCGGTGCTCGCGCCCTCGGCGGGCTTGGCGGAGGGAACGGTTGCGACCACCGGCTGTGGGGCGGGCGGTTGCGGGGCCGGAGGCTGCGGTTGGGCCGGCGTGGGGGCCGGGACCGTCGCCACCGGCGGCTGCGGGGCTGGGGCGGGGGCCGGAGCGGCGGCGCTCTTGTAGGAGATGCGATAGGCCTTGGTGTCGGGGTCCTGCACCAGCGCCATGCCGTAGCCGGTCAGAAAATCCTCGAGCGCCTGTCGGGGCGTCATGTTTTCGCGGCGGAAGGACACTTCCTCGTTCCATTTGGGGATGGGCTTGCCACTGGCGTCCTCTCCGTTGCGGATGCGCGGATCAATCACAACCTGCAACTGCGCCTGGTCGGCCAGCAGTTCCATGGTTTCCACCGGTGTGACGAACGAGGCGATGGGGAACTTCTCGGTGCTCTCGGCGCCCGCGGCGGGCTCGTTGGCTCGTTCCGGGCTGGTCGGCGGCTTCGGGGCGGTGTCGGCAGGTTGCCCCCGGGCGGCGGGTCCAGGCACGACCACGCTGACACCCAGCAAGATGGCGATTAATGTTTTCATGCCAGAAAACCGTTCCATGTCCAACCCGGCGCGGAGGCAAGGATGCGGCGGGGGGCTCACGGGAACGGTCGCGGTTAGGGTTTGTTAGTTGCCTTCACGGAACGTGATTTCCTTGCGCTCGCCATCCGCCTCAACCACGACGGCGTTGGCTTTGATCTGCAAGAGCTTGACCTTGATCCTGGCGGTCCCGCCCGGCACACGCACCTGGGCTTCCTCGTTCACGGCGAGCGGGACGCCGTTGATGCTTGCCAGACGGGCGGTCAACCCAGTGAGCACGAGGTTGGTCGAGCCGGCGGCCTTGGGCCGGACGGCTTCCGTGCCGCCGGTGCCGGTGGGTGTCACAGGTTGCCCGCGCCGGACCGAGTTGGGGTAGAACGGGTCCTTGCCCCCGGACTTGAGATCGTCGTCAAAGACGATCACGGGCTTGTTGGTTCCCGGCGCATTGGTGCCCGCGGTGGGGGCGTTGGTCGAGGAGCGCGTGCCCCCCCCCCCCCCCCCCCCCCCCCCCCGGCTGGGGGCGCAGCCGGCTTGGAACCGCACCCGGTCAAGAGCCCGGCTGCCAGCGCCCAGGCGCAGCCAGCCCGGCACGCCAGGCGGCGCGACATCATCGTCTTGGAGAAGCGGCTCATGGGGTGGGAAGGCTATTTGGGCGCCGGGCGCCTGACCAACGCCACCACGCGCACCTGAATGCTCAGGTACTCGTGGGTCTCCGGGCGCTCCGGCAACAGGGGTTGCATCGACCGCACTTGAAATTGCATGTACGGGTAGTTCTCCTCGAGGTAGGCCAGCAGCTTCCCAAAGTCGTGGTAGTAACCCTCGAAATTCACAGTCTCGAAGTAGGCCGCCGCGTAGGGAAACTTGTTGAAGACCTTGATGGGCGATTTGGTGTCCGCGTCCCCGAGGATGCCCTTGAACCGCACGCTGCCGGGCATCACCATGTTGTTGAAAATCTCGTAGAACCTGACGATCTCGTTGCCCGGTGGCAGCATCTGCTCTTCGATCGCCGTGAGGACCGCGGTCTTCTCCTGCAGCTTGGCCTCGATCTCATCCTTGCGTTTGGCCAGCCTGCGGGCCTCGTCGATCTCTTTCTGCACCTTCGCCGCTGCCTCGCCGTACTTCTTGAGTTTCGCCGACTGGCTTGTGATCACAAAGAACCACACGCCCGCGATGACGCCCAGCGTAAGGATCGCCACCAGCGCCAACTGCGTTTGTTTCTCTTTGGAGAGCTTGTTCATCTACCGAACCTTGGACGGGAACCAGAGCGTGAAGCTGAATCGCGCCCCGTGCGTCGAGTCGGCCCCTTCCGGTCCCTTGCCCGCGCGGGTCGTCCCGGTGATGGCCTCGTTGGTGCGCAGATTGGTCTTGAACCACGGGTAATCGGCGATCTTGCGCGTGAACTTCACGTGATTGCCCTCCCCCTCCGCCGCCGAGTCCTCGCCAGTTACGGAGATGGAGACATCCTCCCGTGACTGAATGTCGATCAACTTGCCCTTGCTGTCCTTGATCTGCTCGTTGTTGTTGTAGCTGAACGTCATCGTGAGCGTGGTCACCACGATGTTCGAGATCAGGCAATGCTGAATGGCGTTGAGCGGCGCGCTGGAGAAGAACCGGCTGTTCGAGAGCCGCTCCAGCGCCGCCAATTTCTTCTCAACCTCGCCCGTGCGCGCAATCTGGTTGGTCAGGAAAGTGTTCTGGTTGGTCATCGCGGCCCACTGGCGATCGGTCGTCTCTTTGAGCCGCTCGGACGCCATCACTTTCAATTGCATCCAGACCACCCACCCCACCACCAGCAGCCCGACAAACGCGGCGCCCCAAATGGCCCGTTTCACCGGGTCACGCCGCCGCAGTTCCTCCGCGGCCTGCGCCTCGGCCAGTAGGTTGATGCGAATCATAGCCTGCTTAAAAAGCCGACAACGCCACCCCGGTCACCACCGCCAATTGCGGGGCCACCTGCTCGATTTCCCCCATCTTCTGCGGGCTCAAACCCAACTGCATGAAACCCACAGGATTCCACGTCTTGGTCTCGAGCATCAGTTCCTCCTTGAGGGTCTTGACGATGAACTCCGAACGCGCCGAACCGCCCGAGATGAAAACCTGGCCCACAGCTTTGTCATATTGGTGCTCGAAGAAGTCCACCGACGCCCGCAACTCGCGCCCGAGCGGAATCAAGAGCGTCGTCATAACCATCTGCACGTCCTCGGGCATCCCCAGCTTCATCCCCTCGGCCTCGGCGTAACTGATGCCCAATGATTCCGCCAGCCCGCCCGTGAGTTTCTCGCCGCCGACCCCGACCACACGCGTCAGCATCAACTCGCCTCCCTGAAGCACACTAATCGTGGTGTTCTTGTAGCCCACATCCGCCAGCGCCACGATCTCCTTCGCAAAGACTTCCGGCTGTGCCCGCTCGAAGGCATTCGGCGGCCCCGCCAAACCCGGGACAATCATCTCGACGCTCAACCCCGCCGTCTTGCCGGCATTCTCCAGGTCCGCGACCACCTGGCGTTTGGCCGCCCCGATGAGCACTTTGCACTTCCCCCCAGCCTTCGGCGCTTCGCCACCGGCGGCAGCCCCGGCCGCAAGGAGGTGGCAGTCGAAGACGTGATCCGGCAGGTCCTGCTGCAAGTAATTCTTCGAGTTAAACTTGAGCATCTGCCGCATATCCGGCACAGGGATCATGGGCAGGTCCGCATGCCGGAGGATCGAATCGCTCACGCCCAGAGTCATGGCCACCTGCTTGGTCTTTGCCCCCAAGTCCTGCATCACCTTCTTCAAGTGCTCAGGCATCTTGCTCGAGATCGACCCTTTCTCCGGCGGCGGCGTATCCTGCATCGAGTAGCTCAGCAACTCCTGGCCCTCGCCCTTCTGCTGGATGTACACCGCCTTCGTGACGCGCGACCCCAGATCAATCGCCACGATTTGACTCCGCTTTTTCGATTGCGAAGACTGAAAGGGTAACGCCATGCAGCGCGAAGGAATAGCCAGTTTCGGCGGCAATTTCAAGTCGCAATTCAACAAAAGTCGCTTTTTGACCCAACGCCGCCGCTTATGGAAAGCATGGCGGCATCTGCACGTCCTGCCGGCAAATCAGCCCGCACAAGTCACTGTGAAACAGCCGACTCCATCGAGTTGCGCGAGAGAAGGGCTGCTCTCAGGCAGGGTGCGCTCTGGCGCACTCGCAGCACAATGCCAGATGGACCGAGGCCACCCAAGCCCCCACCACTGGTCTTGGTGCAAAGCCGTCGCTGCGGTGATCGGGTTGGAGTCGGGTACTGCCTCCCCTCCGAGTCCCCCCCGAGTGGCCAAGCCAAAGGCCAGACGGTGTCCCGACATCCCCTATGCCGCCGAACCGCACTCGGGAACGAGAAACTCGTCTGCGTGGTATGAACTGCGAACCAGGGGACCACTGGCCACGTGGATGAATCCCATTTCGATCGCAACCTGTTGCAGCCGTGAGAATTGCTCGGGAGGGATGAACTCGATGACCGGCAAGTGTCCACGCGTGGGTTGCAGATACTGGCCGAGTGTCAAAATGTCACACCCCACCCGCCGCAGGTCAGCCATCGATTCAACCACCTCGTCCTCGCGTTCGCCCAACCCCAACATCATCCCCGACTTGGTGTAAAGCGGGGCTATCGGGCCGGGTGTGGCCTGCTCCGGTTCGCCCGGAATGGCCTTAAGACTAGGTGCGTGCGCAGCCTCGGCACGGGCCTTCGCAAGGACAGCAAGCGAGCGATCATAGGAGGCGCGCGACCGCACTCGTGGGGTGAGCCGCCGCACGGTCTCGAGGTTATGGTTGAAGATGTGGGGTCTGGCGGTCACGACGGCGCGGATGGCCGCCGTATCCCCGTTGAAATCCGGCGTGAGCACTTCGATCACCACGCCTGGGCAGGCGGTTCCCACGGCTCCGATGGTTCGGCAGAAGTGAGTCGAGCCCCCATCGGCGAGGTCATCACGAGCCACCGCCGTGATCACGACGTGCCGCAGGCCCATCCGCCGCACGGCCTCGGCCACGCGGAGCGGTTCATCGGCTTCAAGCGGGAACGGGCGCGCGGTGGTCACGGCGCAGAAACCGCAGGCCCGCGTGCAGCGCTCGCCGGCGATCATGAAAGTGGCGGTGCCTTTGCTCCAGCACTCCCAGTGATTGGGGCACTTGGCGCTCTCGCAAACGGTATGCAGCCGCAGTTCATCCAGCAGGAGCCGGGTGCGGGCGAACGTGGGGCTCGTGGGGAGAGGCAGGCGCAGCCAGGCCGGCAGGCGCCGGCGCGCGGAGGGGGGCGAGGTCTGGCAGGAGGTCATGGTTCAAGCCTTCCTCCGAGGGGCCAGGCGCTTCCAGAACTCGGCCAGTTCGCTGGCGTCGAAGTCGGCCAGCACTTCGCCCTCGACCTCGATCACCGGCGCGAGGGTTTGCCCCGAAAGGCGCACCATCTCATCATAGGCCCGATCGTCCTCCATCACGTCCAGCACCTGGTAGGCGATGCCGTGTTCGTCCAGCCAGTCGGTCGCCTCCCGGCACCAGCCGCAATAGGGCTTGACGAAAAGCCGGACGCGCTCAGGTCGCATCGTGCGCTCCTATTGCATTAGAGACGAAACGCATCGGGAAAAGAATGTCGGGGCGTGGACGGGAACCGTCCGGGGTCGGTCCTCACGGCACCGGTTCCGTGAGGATGGTGTCGGCGTCCTCGTAGGCCGGCGCGCAACAGCAGAGCAGCCGCAGCGTCTCATCCCCGAGGTTCCACAGCTTGTGCCGCCTGCCCGGTGGAATCGCGATGGCGTCGCCGGCGCGCACCTCGAGGGTCTCGGCCTCGATCCGCATGCGGCCCACGCCGGCGGTGATAAAATAGATCTCCTCGGTCCTCGGGTGGAAATGCTCGAGTGTCGCGCCGCCCACCGGCAGCCGCGCCTCCGCCAGGCTCTGCTGCCGGATGACCGAGTTGCGGTAAGCGAGCAACTCGCGAATCTCGGAGCCGTCCTTCGTGCGGAAGACCGGAACTTGTTCCAAATTCTTAACGTCCATGAACGCGGGCCTGAATCTGGCGCAAGCTCGGGCGCTTCACAAGCAGGATTGGGCTGCCAAGCCCGCGAAATCTGTTGACCCGCCCGTGCCGGGGCTTACCGTTCAGGTTCATGCAACACTCGCCGAATTTCCTCCGCATCGTCAACGAAACGCGGCCCCGCGTGCGCGAGATCAGCGTGGACGAGGCCCGCGCGCGGCTGGCCGAGAACCCGGCGGCCGTCCTGCTCGACGTACGCGAGGACCACGAATGGCACAACGGGCACGCCGCCCAGGCCGTCCACTTGGGCAAGGGCATTCTCGAGCGTGACCTCGAGAACATGTTCCCGAATCCCGACACCGAAATCATCATGTACTGCGGGGGCGGATATCGCTCGGTCCTGACGGCGGACGTCGCGCAGCGGATGGGCTACCGGCGGGTCGCGTCGCTGATCGGCGGTTACAAGGGCCTGGTGGCTGCGCAGTGGCCGGTCACCCAATAGCGGCTACCCCGCGCGCAGGGCCGCTCCCGTGTGGCTCGCGGCGCAGGCCGCAACCTCCGCCGGCGTCCCGGCCACCACCAATCGCCCCCCGCCGTCCCCGCCCTCGGGGCCGAGGTCGATGATCCAGTCGGCGCTCTTGATCACGTCGAGGTTGTGCTCGATCACCAGCACCGAGTGACCTTCATCCACCAGGCGCTGGAACACCTCGAGCAGCACGCGCACGTCATCGAAATGAAGGCCCGTCGTGGGCTCGTCGAAGAGGAAAAGGGTCGGCCTCGAGTCGGGTGAGCGCTTGACCGACGCGCGGTCCGCGGCGGCGGCCATTTGGCGGACCAACTTGAGCCGCTGGCACTCGCCGCCGGACAGGGTGTTGATGGGTTGTCCCAGGCGCAGATAACCCAGGCCCACCTCTTGCAGCACCGCGAGCTCTCGCGCGGCGAGCCGGGCCGGGCGTTGGTCCGCGAACCCCCGCAGGAACTCGATCGCTTCATCCACCGTCGAGTCCAGCAGGTTGACGATGCTCTTGGCGGCCTTGGACGGCTCACGCCGGGTGGGGCTTACCTTTATCTCCAGAACGTGATCCCGGTAGCGGCGCCCGCCACAGTCCGGGCAGCGGATAAAGATGTCGCTCAAGAACTGCATCTCGATCTTCTCGAACCCCGCGCCCCGGCAACGCTCGCAGCGGCCCTCGGCCGAATTGAAACTGAACGCGCTCGGACCGAGCCCTCGTTGTTGCGCCATCTCCGAACGGGCGAACAAAGCGCGCAGATGGTCAAACGCTCCCACGTAGAGCGCGGGGTTCGAGCGCGGGGTCTTGCCCAGCACAGCCTGGTCCACCAACACCACGTGGCCGAGTGATTCCCAACCGCTCAGGGACGCACCCGGCGCCGGGGTCTCGCCCTCGAGCTGCTCCTCGTTGTCGCTCGACTCTTCCTGGACCTCGAGCCGCCGGCTCGCGGCGACGGATTGCGGGGCCGCCTCGAGCATCGTTTCGATTGCCGGCAGCAACACCTCGCGCACCAGCGTCGTCTTGCCCGAACCACTCACACCCGTCACGCACACAAACCGCTCGAGGGGAATGTCCACCTCGAGGTCCTTCAGGTTGTGCCGAGTGACCTGCCGCAGTGAAAGCCGCGGAGCGACGCTCTGGCGCCGGCTGCTATTACGGCGCGGCCGCCCGCGCGCCACCACCGCGCACCGTTTCCCGCTCAGGTATTGCCCCGTAAGCGAGGCCGGATGCCGGAGCAAACCGCCGAGGCCACCCTGGTAAACCACCGCGCCCCCCGTCTCGCCATGACCCGGACCGAGATCGACCACCTGGTCGGCGGCGCGCATCACCCGCGCCTCGTGTTCCACCACCACCAGCGTGTTGCCCGCCCGGCGAAGGCGCTCGAGCACGCGCACCAGCCGATCCGTGTCCCGCGGGTGCAAGCCCACACTCGGCTCGTCCAGCACAAAGAGCGTATTGACCAGTCTCGTGCCCACGCACGTCGTGAGGTGGACGCGTTGGGTCTCGCCGCCGGAGAGGCTCCGCGTGGGACGATCGAGCGTCAGGTAGCCCAGCCCGACCTCGACCAGGTAGCCCAGCCGCGACCGCACTTCGCTCAGCACGGCTTGCAGCGGTTCGGAAGCCCGGAAGCGACGGGCCGCCGCCAGCCCTTCGATGTAAGCGGCCGCATCGCGCAGCGGCAAACCATAGAAGTCCGCCAGCGTCAAGGGCGCCTGGGCGGGGCCGGCGGGCGGCGCGCGAAACAGGAGCGCGTCCGGCTGGAATCGCCGACCAGCGCAGGCCGGGCAAGGCCGGT
>Ga0233425_10001885_pt1 | contig 44260 bp, 31 predicted proteins | sample Watercolumn_Towu_2_FD_181712 | JGI IMG/M metagenome (GOLD analysis project Ga0233425, IMG submission 181712) | Freshwater microbial communities from Lake Towuti, South Sulawesi, Indonesia - Watercolumn_Towuti2014_140_MG | ecosystem: Environmental > Aquatic > Freshwater > Lake | place...
TTTCGACCGTATCCATGACGATGTCGTAATCCGAGATCGCCTCGGCGATCAGGAAGGAGGAATAGCGATCCTTCTCCCAGGAACGGGCCGGACCGCCGCCGATCGGGAAGGCGCCGTACCGCCGGGCGACCGCTCCGATCTTGCGCTGCACCAGCCGGGCGAAATCGCGCTCCCCTTCCACGGTCCCCAGGCACAGGCAGCGCCTGCCCGGCAGGTAACCCAGCTTCCCCAAGGCCCACTCGAGTACGGGCGGCTGCGGGTACATCTGGAAGGCGTTCTCGGTCTCGAACGAGTCGGAGACGCGGAAGATGGCCGGCAGCCCGAACTGACCCTGGCAGACCTCGCGGGCCGCCTCCACGGCATGTTCGAAATCCGGAAAGATGAAACCGAAGCGCCTGCGGTTCTCGGGCATATAGCGAAAGACTTTGAGGGTCAGCTCGACCAGGACGCCGAAGACGCCCTCGCTGCCCTTGAGCATGTCCATCACCCGCGGCCCGGTGGCCGTGCTGGGATAGTCGCTGGTATTCAGGATGCCCTGCGGCGTGACCATCTCCATGCTCAGCACCAGGTTGCCCGGTTCGCCGTAGTAGGTCGAGGCCTGACCGCTGCCCAGGGTCAGCACCCAGCCGCCCACGCTCGAGATCTCGAAGGACTGCGGGAAATGCCCGTTCGTGAAGCGGTGGCGGGTTCCAAACCGCTCCGGCGCCTGGTTGAGCGCCTCTTCCAGCTGCGGGCCCATGCAGCCTGCCTGGACGCGGCAGCTGTGGTTGTTTTCATTCACGGACAGGACCTTATTGATGTGGGTGTTGAGCACCAGGGTGATGCCTTCCCGCTGGGGCAGGAAGCCCTTGTTGACGCTCGAGCCGCCGCCATAGACGTACAGCGGGATCTTTTTATCATCGCACAACCGGACGAGCTGCTGCACATCCGACTTGTCGCGCGGGTGCACCACCGCCCCGGTGACCTCGTGCAGGAGGCCGCGCTTCAGGCTGACCATTTCCTCGGCCAGTTTGCCGTAGCTGTATTTCACCCGGCTGTAATCGTCGACCTGCAGGTTCTCCGCCCCGACGATCGCGGCCAGGGCAGCGAGCAGGTCCGGCGCCAGCCCGGAGGCGGGCACAGGACCGAGCGGCTGGTTGCCATCCTGTTTGTTCTGGAAAAGACCGGGGTCCAGCTGCAGGTCCTTTTGCAGCTGACGGAAGTACTGCTCCGACGGCACTTCGACCTGGTCCGGCCTGCCCTGCTTGACGATCGAACGGCAGGAGCCGGGGACCGGCGCGGTCCGGGTCCAGTCGGGCTTGAGTTCTTTTTCTGTCATCGCGGTCTCCTTCAATGCGGTGGATCAAGTGATTTATCACACAATCGCCGCATTCGGTCAAGGGCGGCCGCGGCCTATCCCCCGGCGGGTTCCCGCATCCAGCCAGCCGGTTGCGGGTTATCGTATACAACCTTTCGCCCAAGGAGAAACACCGCCATGTCGCTGGCATTGCCAATGCAAGGACCGATCCCCGGAATTCAATGGGACGGGGATCAGGACCAGATCCAGTTTTCCCCCGATCAGATGACCCGCCTGCTGCTGGACCTCGAGCATCCGCTCTGGGCGGTGCAGGCCGGTGGGAAGGTCGGGTTGAGCGCGCAGGGTTCCGCCGCCAGCGGGAAAGGCCTGCCCCTGGTCGCCGGATGCCCCGCGCTTTCGATCGAGTCCCTGGGGGATCCCGGCTTCCGCTCGACCTATGGCACGCGCTACTCCTACTACACCGGCGCGATGGCCAGCGGGATCGCCTCGGAAGCGCTGGTGGCGGCGGCGGGCAACGCCGGCATCCTGGCCTCCTTTGGAGCCGGCGGTCTGGGACCGCAACGGGTCGAGCAGGCGATCCAGGCGATCCAAGCGGCACTGCCCCAGGGGCCGTTTGCCTTCAACCTGCTCAACAGCCCGAACGAACCCGCCCTGGAGGAACGCGCCGTCGAGCTCTACCTGAAGTACGGGATCCGCGTGGTCGAAGCCTCCGCCTATCTGGCGCTGACCCTGCCCCTGGTTCGCTACCGCGCCGCCGGCCTCTCACGCGCCGCGGATGGCACGGTCCAGATCGGGAACCGGGTGATCGCCAAGCTCTCCCGGCTCGAAATGGCCCAGCGCTTCCTCGACCCGGCGCCCGCCGACCTGCTGGCCGCGCTGCTGGAAGCCGGGAAGATCACCCCGGAACAGGCCGAGCTGGCCCGTCAGGTGCCGATGGCGGACGATATCACCGTCGAAGCCGACTCGGGTGGGCACACCGACAACCGGCCCCTGGTCTGCATGCTGCCCGCCTTCCTTTCGCTGCGTGACCAGGTACAGCAAGCTCATGGCTACACGACAGCGGTGCGCATCGGTGCGGCAGGCGGGATCGGCACGCCGGAGGCTGTCCTGGCCGCCTTCGCCCTGGGTGCGGCGTCCGTCGCCACCGGTTCCGTCAACCAGTCCTGCGTCGAATCCGGGACCTCGGAGCACGTCCGCACCCTGCTCGGGCAGATGGAAATGCCGGACGTAGCCATGGCCCCGGCCGGGGACATGTTCGAGATGGGCGTCAGGGTGCAGGTGCTCAAACGCGGCACGATGTTCTCGATGCGCGCCCAGAAGCTGTACGACCTGTACTCGCGCTTCAATGCCTGGGAGGAGATCCCGCAGGCCGAACGCGACAAGCTGGAAAAGACCGTCTTCAAGCGCGAATTCGCCGCCATCTGGAGCGACACGGTCGCCTTCTTCACCCAGCGCGATCCGCGCCAGGTCGAACGCGGCAATGCCAATCCCCGGGACAAGATGGCGCTGGTCTTCCGCTGGTACCTGGGTCTGTCCTCCCGCTGGGCCTTGAGCGGTGAAAAAGGCCGCGAGATGGACTACCAGGTCTGGGCCGGGCCATCCCAGGGCGCTTTCAACGAGTGGGTCCGGGGCACCTACCTGGCCGATCCAAAGAATCGCCGCGTGGTGGACGTGGCCCTGCATTTGTTGACCGGTAGCGCCTACCTGCGCCGCTTGCAGATCCTCGAAGCGCAGGGGGTCCATTTCCCCCCGGAGATGCGTCGCTACGTCCCAACGGCCCCCATGATCTAGGCAGACATCGAAAATCAACGGCCATCCTTCGGGGTGGCCGGTCTTATTTCACCCGTTCCAAGCGGAACTTCATTTCCTTATCCATCCCGCCGGTGCACGCCGCCAGCGTCTGGACAGACTCCCCCGTCCTGCGCCACCAGGCCTGCCAGCGCAGCCCCCGGGCAGCGACGAGCAGCCCTTTCCAGTCGTCCCCCGCCTCCCCGATCCCCTCCACCTGTCGGACCTCGACCCGGCGGGTGTCCATGTGCAGGCCGACCCGCAGGGCCTTGAGCATGGATTCCTTGGCGCTCCACAGCAGCGAGGCAGCCAGCGGCGCATCTTGTTCATCCACGGCCTTCAGCCAGGCAAGCTCCACGGAGGTGAAATAATCCTGAAAAAAGGCCTCGGACCGCTGCTCGATGCTTTCCAGGTCCGCCCCGACCTGCACCCCGGGGACTGACACCAGAGCGCAGAAGGCGCGCGAACCGCTGTGACTGATGCTCAGGCAGAGGTCCGGGCGTGGACCGCCGTCGACCCAGACCAGCGGCGCGCCGCCCGGGGCATGGCGGATCTCGAGCATGGCTTCCGGTCCCGGCTGCACGACAGCCCGGATCAGGGTCTTGGCCGCTCGGCGTCCGAGCAGCCAGTCCTGGCGGCGTTTCGGAAAGCGCATCGCTTCGTACTGTTTTCTTTCCGCCGGACCGAGCGTACTCCCGGCCGGATCGACGGCAAGCTCGGGCGCGTCCATCAGGATCCAATAGATGGGGTATTCCATATCCACCTCAAAACAAGGCCGGGACACACACCGGACAAATGCCCCGGTTGCCCCGGCCTTCTGCACGAAAAGGACAGTCTAGGCTTCCCGCACCAATTGCTCGAGCGGTTGGAGCAGCCCCTTTTCCGTGGAATACGGGAAGGGACTGGTCCGGTACTCCTCCAGTTCCAGGAAAAGCCGGCCTTCCTCATCTAAAACCCGGGCGTCGAAGCTCAGACTGCCGTCCGCGCCCGTCACCGGGCGGACCTGGGCGTAGATCGCCGAACCGTTCACTTTCTGCGGATAGAGGCTCAGGTTGCAGATCGACCGCGGCAGGGCCAGGATGCCGGTCTTCCCAGCCTCCCAGAGGCCGGCCGTCTGGAAGCACAACTCCACCAGGGTCGGCGTGCTGACCAGCTCGTGTTCGTCGCGGGTGATCATCGGCAGGTCCTTGCGCAACTTACCCAGGACGACGTCCCCGGAGCGCTGCACCCCCTCGAGCACCTGGAAGGCGGGTCCGTGGAAAAACAGCTTGTAGATCTCTTCGGACTTGACCGTGTAGGCCCCATTCCACCTGGGTGCCTCCATCCGGACCGGTCCGGCAGCTTCGTCCAGCCGGGCCAGGTGCACCTTTCCCGAAAAGTGGAGCACCCGTTCGGCGGGGCGGAATTTTCGGATCACGGTGGATTCCATGCTGACGTGAACGACGAGACCGTCCTTCTCGCGCACGGCAAGAGCGTTCCAGGTGACATGCCGGGGCTGTTTGCGGTAGAACTTGAACGGGGTCAGGAACTGGACGTCCTCCAGCCGGCTGACCGTCAGGCCGGCCTGGCCGGAGGCCAGGACCGAACCGATGTGACGGGCTGCCAGGGTGAAACCTTCGATCCCCATCACCCCCGGCAGGACCGGCGTTCCGTTCAGGACATGGTCGTGAAGGAAGGGCTGATCCTGCGGGTCGAGGTCGACCTCCAGCTTCAAGCCATGCTCCAGATCGAAGCCGGTCGCCTGGCTCAGCATGGTATGCAGGGGCTTGCCGGCCCGCAAGGCCTGGTTGGCAGCCTTCAGGTCCAGGCTGTCCGCCGCGGGCGTTTCGCTCAGCCCGCCCAGCGACCCGGCCAGGACGACCTCGCCTCGGCTGGCGAGCAATTCCTCGCGCAGCAATGCCGCGCCGGTGGATGGCTCGAGCATGCTGATCCCGGCCATCTCCATCAAGGCTGGGATGTTGCCGCGTGAAGCCATGCCCACGCCAGACCAGGCGCCCCAGTCGAGCGCCAGGGTCTTCATATCGGGATGACTGCCAGCCAGGCGGTAGGCGATCTTGCACAGCAGATCGTTCGCCGCGCTGTAGTCGGTCTGGCCCGAATTGCCATACCGTCCGGCAATGGAGGTGAAGAAGACCATAGCCGCGGGCAGGGACTTGCGCTTCTCCAGCGCGCGGAAGACATGGAAAAAGCCGTCCGCTTTTGCTGAAAATGTCTGGCGGAACTCCTCCACGCTCTTCTTGGGCAGCTTGCGGCTGCGTTCCACCCCGGCGGCGTGCAGGAAGACATCCACATGCCCTTCCGCTGCCAGAATCTGATCGACCGCCTGCTCGACATGCTGCGCATCGCTGACGTCACAAGGAATGGCGAATGCCTTCCCACCCAGGCGTTCGATCGAACGGATCGTCTCCGCCACCTCCGCAGCGCGCTCCAGGGCTTCCAGGGCATGTTCCACTTCCAGCGGTGTCGCCTTCCGGCCAGCCGATTTCATCTTTTCCTGAACTTCCTTTTTCAGGCCGTCGCGATCCGCGGCGAGGCGATTTTGCTCCTCCGCGGACGGAACCGGGGTACGCACCAGCAGATAGAAAGTACCCTGTACCACCCGGGCGAGTTCTGTGGCGATCGGGCCGATGATGCCGCTCGAACCGCCGCTGACCAGGAAAACGCTGCCTGGCTTAAGGTCGAGATCCGCGTGCGCCGGGCGCGGCCGGGCAATCGTGGCAATTCCATAACGGAGGCCGCCCTCGCGGCCGATCTCCACCGCGCCGGGATCGCGCAGGGTTTCCTCGATCAATGCAGAGGCAACCAGCGCAGGTGAGGCATCTGCCTCGAAGTCGACCACCTTGACAAAGGCCCCGCTGCGTTCACGGGCGGTTGCCTTGGCGAAGCCGCTGACCGCGCCACCCATCGGCGCGGTCACCCGGCCGGCATAACCGTGGAAACCACCCATGCGCGTGGCACACACCAGGAAGGCCGTCTCGGGCAGGCTTTGCAGGGCTGCCAGCAGGCTTTCGGTCCGCGTGCGCAAGCCCGACTGCCATGTATCCGAAGTCATCCGCTCGAAGTCCGCTTCCACTTCCAATGCAGGCAGGAAATACATGCCCTGGATCTCCCCTTCCGAACGGAAGGCGGCGATCTTTTCCTTGATCGCGTCCAATTCCTGGCCGGCATCCACCCGGCAGACCTGCGCCTTGCGGGCGCGCAATTTGCGCGCCAGGGTCTCGCCCTGTTTTCCGGACTCGAGCACCAGGATGCGGCTGCCCTCCCCCAGTTCGACGCCGGTGAGCAGGCACAGTCCCGCCCGGGCACGCAGCGCCGGCACCGGTACGCGCCGATCGACCAGGCTTGGGACGACAGGCGCAGCCTCCGCCTGTACGCCCGGCGTTTCGTCCTGCCCGATCGGTTGCGCTGGGAGGGCCGGCTCCTGAAGAGCACTCTCGGCAAAAGCGATCACCTTGGCCAGTGTGTTGTAATCCGCCAGGCGCAGGACCTCCCGGCGCGGGATGTTGTACTCGGCGCGCACGGCGGCGAACAATTCCGCCTGCTTGACCGTGTCGATGCCCAGGTCGGCCTCCAGGTCCAGCTCGAGATCGAGCACCTCGAGCGGGTAGCCGGTCTTTTCGCTGACCAGGGACAGGACATAATTCTTGACCGCCCCGTCCGCAATAAACGCCGCCGGGGCTGCGACCGGTGCCTCCTGCAAGTCCGAAACCGCCGAGACCGGTGCGGGCGCAGGCTGGGCGCGTAGCGACTCCTCGACGAAGCCGATCACCTTGGCCAGCGTGTTGTAATCCGCCAGGCGCAGGTCCTCGCGGCGGGGAATGCCATATTGTTCGCGTACAGATGCGAACAGCTCCGCCTGCTTGACCGTGTCGATGCCCAGGTCGGCTTCCAGGTCCAGGTCCAGATCGAGCACCTCGACCGGGTAACCGGTCTTCTCGCTGACCAGGGATTGAACGAAAGACTGGATCTCGTCACTGGAACGCAGGGCAAGCACAATGGCCGGCGGTTCCGTCGCTGTGACCGGCGCGGCTTCACCCGCAGGCGCAGGCTGGCCGGAATTCAGGGTCTGGAGGGAGTCCTCCACAAAGGCGATCACTTTGGCCAGCGTGTTGTAATCTGCCAGGCGCAGGTCCTCGCGGCGCGGGATGCCATGCTGCTCGCGCATGGCCGCGAACAGCTCCGCCTGTTTGACCGTGTCGATGCCCAGGTCGGCTTCCAGGTCCAGCTCGAGCTCGAGCACCTCGACCGGGTAACCGGTCTTCTCGCTGACCAGGGAGAGAAGATGGGCTTTGATCTCCTCAAAACCAGCATTGATGCTGCGCGGAGAGGTCGTCACCGGCAGTGCCGCGACGGCAGCGCTGGGAACCGGTACGGGAACGGGATCCTGCCGATCGGCCGCCACCCAGACAGTCGGACCCTGCCCGTACTGCCAGGCCGAGCGCGCTAATGGACGCGAAGGTGCGCCCAGGTCCTTGACGCGCAGCGTCCGGTTGACGATCTCGGTCTCGGCGCTCGGATACCCGGTCAAGCCGTCCAGCCACTGCGAATAGACGGACGACTCGACCCGGCTGCCCTGACCCGGGATCTTACGCAGCAGGGTCATGGCGATCTGCGAGCCGAAACCGGCGCCGAGGCGCAGGGAATACTGCAACGGGTATTCCCCGCCGCGGGACAGGTTCAGGTCGCCCAGCTCCGGATCGGGTTCGAAGCCGTCCTGGATGTAGGCGATCGGCGGGACCCTTCCGAATTCCAGGGCCTTGACCGCGACGACATCCTCGACACCGACGCCCATGGTGTGGCCGGTGAAGCCCTTGGTATTGGCGATGATCACCTGGCTGGCCCGCTCGGCGAAGACGGAGCGCAGGGCATGGATCTCGGCTGCCGCGCTGCCGCCGCGTGCGGGGGTGTACGTCTCGTGCGAAACGAAGACCGCTTGGGGAGCGATCTGGCTGCGGCCGATGCCGAAGCGGGCTTCCGCTGTCGCCAGCAGGCGTTCCATCACCTGGCTGACGTGCCCGACGTTCAGGCGCGTGCCATGGTAGGCGCTGTTGGCGATCTGCGTGGAGAGCACCTCGCAGATGGCGCGCATGCCGCGTTCGCGCAGCGCGTCCTGGGCTTCGACCACCAGGCCGGCCGCCCCCATGCCGATGATCATGCCGTTCCGGCGGCGGTCGAAGGGCAGCGCGGCCATGCGCAGGTCGCCCTCGGTCGTGGCCGCGCCGCTGGCCATCAGCGAGGTCGCCACCCACTGCGACAGGCTGCCGCTGATGACGTCGTCCCCGGCGACGATCACCACCCGGCGCGCCCGCCCGGAGCGGATCCAGTCCTCGGCGATGGCGACGGCGTGCGTGGTGGAGGCGCAGGCGGCATTGACATGCGTGTTTGGGCCGCGCGCCCCGATGTACTCGGCGAACTGGGAGTGGCCCATGGTCAGGATGCGGAAGATGTAACGGCGGTCGAAGTGGTAATCCGCCTGCTTCGACTGTGCCTCCAGTTCGGCGATCCGTTCTGCGAACGTGGCTTTCAGGTCCTCCTGGGAATCCGGCACGAAGGCAGCCATGCGGCGCAGTTCGGCGATCTGCTTCTCGATCGCCTGACTGTCGTAAAAGCTCTCGGCCTCCTCGGCCATCCGGTCAAGGCCGGGGAAGGCGGAGCAGAAGATGATGCCCGTCTCGTCCGCCAGGGCTTCGGGCAGCTTCCAGCGATCGGGCAGGAACGAACCGGTGCTGGTCTGCTTGTAGGCCATGACCAGCGGGATGCCGGCATCCCGCAGCGCTTCGATCCCGGCGGCGATGGCCAGCTGGGTGGAAATGTCGATCGTCTCCAGCCGGTCCTGCGGGATGCCGAACTCGTCGCCCAGGTCGAAGATCCCGCGCTGGCCGCCCAGCTTGAGCGTCTGGTCCATGTCGTCGATGGGCTGCATGACCGCCCCGGCCTCGCTCTTGACCAGGCGGACCGGGCGGCGGTCCAGCATTGACTGGCGGGTCTGCTCCGGGAGCGGTTCGATGCGCATCTCGCCTTTCAAGATCGATTGGATGTTGTCATCCTCGAAGACATGTTTTCCGCGGCCGGGCAGGCCGAGGCCGGCGCCGCTGATCACGACCGAACCGGTCAGCGGCAGGCGCCCGTCCGAGCTCGAGGCTTCCGTTTTCGGGGCCGGAGCAGAGACCGTGACCGAAGGGGTCGCGGGCAGTGCCTGTGCTTCCGCAGCCCCGACGCCGGCCGCGTACAGGCGCGCCAGCGCTTCGTTGATGCTGGCCAGGTCGCCCTTGCGCGGATGGTTGGTGGAGATGACCGTCACATCCTTGTACTCCTTCAGGATGTCGGTCGCCAGGCCGCTCAGCACCCGCTTGGGGCCGACCTCGACGAAGATGCGCGCCCCCTGCTCGTAGAGCGTGCGGATCCCCTGCACGAACTGGACCGGGGAAGCCACCTGGGCGGCCAGCAGGTCGAGCACCTGCTCCCGGCTGGATGGATAGAGCTGCCCGGTCACGTTGGCGACGATCGGGATCTTCGGCGTCTGGACGTTCATGCGGGCAATGACCTGGCGCAGCGGTCCGCTGGCCGGCTCGACGATGCGGGTGTGGAAGGCATGCGAGACCGGGATCTTGGTCGCCTGCAGGCCGGCGGCCAGGAAGGCAGCCACAGCCGCATCCACCGCAGGGGTGTTCCCGCCGATGACGCACTGCACCGGGCTGTTGATGTTGGCGATGACCACGTACCCGTCGATCGTCTTCAGGATGCGTTCCACCTCGGCGAGCGGGGCGGAGACGGCCGCCATGCAGCCGGTGTCATCCGCGGTCACCCTGGTCATCTCCTGGCCGCGGGCGCTGACCACCTGCAGCGCCTCCGAAAGCGTCAGGACCCCGGCCGCCACCAGGGCGGCATATTCGCCCAGGCTGTGCCCGATGACCATGTCCGGCCGGTAGCCGAACTTGCCCAGCACGCGCAGCAGGGAGACGTGCACGGCCAGCAGCGCGGGCTGGGTGATGTCGGTATGGCGCAGCTTCAATTCCGCCTGGGCCATGACGTCCTCGTTCCCATCCACGAAGACATAACCGGTCAGCGGCCGGCCCAGGATGGGCGTCATGACCGCGTCGGCTTCGCGGAAGGTCTCTGCCACCAGCGGCTCCACCTTGCGCAGGTCACGCAGCATGTTGATGTACTGCGATCCCTGTCCCGGGAAGAGGAAGGCGACCTTGCCCGGGCGTCCGCTGCCGCGGGTGATGCCCTGCACGCCCAGCGGCAGCCAGTTGGCCGGGGTGTCGCTTTCGAGCGCCTTGAGGGCCTTCTCGCCACGCCCGATCAATTCCTTACCGTTCTCATACTCGATCACCAGGCGTTCCGGCAGGGCAAGCTGCTGTGGCGTGGGGCACCGGTTGGCGGGCAGGTGCCCCAGCTTGGCCTGGTGGATGACAGTTGCCAGCTGCTCGCCCAATCCGGCGGCCGCCTCCGCCCCCAGGAAGACCAGGCCGCGGTATGGCTCCGCTGCGTTTTCCAGAACCGGTTCCGCTTGGGCCAGCTCCTGGATGTTCACACCGGGGACGGAGACTTTCTCCCCGGTCAGAACGCCCGGCAGGTACTCCTCGACGACCACGTGGAAATTCGTCCCGCCGAAGCCAAAGGCGCTCAGCCCCGCCCGGCGGACCTCCCCGGGTTTCACCTCCCAGGGCTGGGCCTGGGTATTGACATAAAAAGGAAGATGAGAGAAGTCGATCCTGGAATTCGGCTTGTTGAAATTGACCGAAGGCGGCAGAATGCGGTCGTGCAGGGCCAGGGTCGTCTTGAGCAGGCCGGCGGCGCCCGCCGCGCTTTTCAGGTGCCCGAAATTGGATTTGACCGAACCGAGGGCGACCGAGCCGGGCTTGATCTCGAGCGGGCCGAAGACGGCGTCCATGCTGCCGACCTCGACCACATCCCCGACCGCGGTCGAGGTCCCATGCCCCTCCATCAACCCGACCGTCTGCGGCGGCAGGGCGGACTGCTTCCAGGCGCGTTCGATCGCCCGCCTCTGCCCGAGCGGATTGGGAGCCGTGATGCCCTTGCCCTTGCCGTCGCTGCTTCCGCCGATGCCGCGGATCACGGCGTAGATCCGGTCGCCGTCACGTTCGGCGTCCTCGAGACGCTTGAGCAGGAAGATGGCCGCCCCCTCGCCCATGACGAAGCCGTTGGCGCCTTCGGCGTAGGGTCGCGATCCGTCCGCGCTCAGGGCGCCGATCTTGCAGAACTTGACGAAGGCCTCGGGGCCCATGTTGCGGTCCACGCCGCCGGTCAGGACGGCATCGAACTTGTACCCGGCCAGGCCGTCGACCGCAGCCTGCAGCGCGGCCAGCGAGGAGGCGCAGGCGGCATCCGTGACATAGTTGGGACCGGAGAAATTAAAGACGTTGGCCACGCGCCCGGCGATGACATTGGAGAGCTCGCCCGGCATGGTGTCTTCCGTGGCTGCCGGGATGCGCGCATGGATGCCCTTCTGGATCCCATCCAGCAGTTCCTGGCGGGCGCTTTCCGGCAGGTCTCGAAACGCCGGCACCGTCCTCAAGACATCCAGATATTCCGGCATGTAAATGCGCATGGTGGTGTGGTAATGGTTCTCGCCGCCCAGGGCATTCCCCAGGATGACGGCCACCCGTTCCGGGTCCAGGGGACGCTCCGGGTAGCCATAATCGCGCAAGGCCTGATGGCAGGCGGCCAGGCTCCACTGCTGGGCTTCGTCGATCTGCTCCAGGATGCGCGGCGGGATGGCAATGCCCATCCTGGCTGCGTTCAGCTTGAAGCCGCGCACCCAGCCGCCGATCTTGCTGTAGGTCTTGTCGGGGACCGAAGGATCGGGGTCGAAATAAAAGGCCGGTTTCCAGCGCTCCGCCGGCACCTCGGTGACCGAGTACCTCCCGGCCTTGATATTCGTCCAGAATGACGGCACGTCCGGCGCATCCGGCAGGATGGCGCCCAGGCCGACAATGGCAATACGGATCGTTTCTTGCATGACACACCTCCAATGTTTCTCTGGTACCGGGCGCGCTTCGGGCTATTCCTCGAAGTCGACCAGGGCGACGCCTTTTTCCACCTGCTGGCCGGGTTTGGCGTGGACCGCGGCCACGGTGGCAGCTCGCGCCGCGCACAGCTGCATCTGCATCTTCATCGACTCGAGCAGGACGAGTACCTGCCCGCTCTCGACCTGCCGACCCGGCTCCACCAGCACGTCGACGACCAGTCCGTGCATGGGCGCTTTGAGCACCCTGTTCAGGTCCTCGGCGGCATTGGATCGCAGGCGTCTCCGGGCGCTGTCGACGATGTGCGAGACGATCCGCCTGCCGCCGCGCAGGAGCAATTGGTAGGTATCGGACCCGTGCTCGCTCAGGAACATCTCGAGGATCTGGTTCTCGTGACGCAGGACATGCAGTCCGTTCTCCTGCCGCGAGAGGAAGCTGTCGTCCACGGGCTGCCCATCGACGGTGCAGCGGTCCCCGATGATCTGGACCTGGTAGATTCGATTTTCGATCGTGACGGTATAGAGTGACATGCTGCCTCCTGAGTATTGCGTTGCCATGGAAGATCCTGGGTGACGGGCCGGCTGACCCGCTCCGGTCAGAGCGACCCGCCCATCTGTTCCCTCCAGGCGGTCTGCTGCCAGGCGCTTTCCCGGCTTTCCTCGACCGGAGCAGCCTGGCTGCGCTGCTGATGCACGAACATCGCCGCAGCCCAGGCCAGTTTGCGCTCGAGCTCGGGCTCCGGCTCCGGCTGGGGCGACTGGAAACTCTCCAGGTACGTGGTGGAGACATCCCCGCTGAGAAATTTCGGGCTGTCGATGATGTCGACCAGGAAATCGATGTCCGTGCTGATCCCGCCGATCTGGTACTCCTGCAACGCCCTGTGCAGCCGGCGGATGGCAGCCGGCCGGTTCTCGCCCCAGACGATCACCTTCGAGAGCAGCGAGTCGTATTCGGCGCCGATTTGCATGCCGGGATACAGGGCGCTGTCCACCCGCACCCCCGGTCCGCCGGGCTCCTTGAGATACAGCACCGGGCCGGTCGAGGGCAGGAAGCCGTTCTGTGAATCCTCCGCCAGGATGCGCGCCTCGATGGCCGCGCCGCGCGGCCTCAAATGTTCGGGAAATGCAGGCAGCGGAGCGCCCATCGCCAGGGACAGCTGCAGCTTGACCAGGTCCAGGCCGGTGACCGCCTCGGTCACGGGATGCTCCACCTGGATGCGCGGATTGACCTCGATGAAATAAAAGCGGTCGTTCTTCGCCAGCAGGAATTCCACCGTCCCCAGGCTGCGGTAATTGAGCGCTTTCGCCAGGCGGTAGGCGGCCTCATGGATCTGGCTGCGCAAGGCATCGGACAGGCCGGAGGCGGGCGCCTCCTCGATCAGCTTCTGCCGGCGCCGCTGGATCGAGCACTCGCGCTCCCCCAGGCAGACGACGTTCCCGTTTCCGTCCCCGGCGACCTGGACCTCGATGTGGCGTGCCTGCTGGACCAGCGATTCAAGGAACACGGAATCATCGTTGAAGGCGGATTTCGCCTCCCGCCGGGCGGCGTCCACGACCGCCGGAAGCTCCTCCGCCGAATGGGCCAGGCGGATGCCGCGCCCGCCGCCGCCGGCGGCCGCCTTGACCAGCACAGGATACTGGATCTTCTTCGCCAGTTCGACCGGGATCTCCTGGGGGACCGGCTCGTCCGTCCCGGCGATGACCGGCAGGCCGACCTTGCGGGCGGCCTTGCGGGCGGCAAGCTTGTCGCCCATCGTGGCGACCGTTTCCGGACGGGGTCCGATGAAGGTCAGCCCCCGGGCTTCCACGGCCCGGGCAAAATCCGCATTCTCGGACAGGAAGCCATATCCGGGGTGGATGGCGGTTGCGCCGCTGCTGCGCGCCGCTTCCAGGACGCGCTCGATATCCAGGTACTCCAGGCGTTCGCCGATGCGCACGGCCTCGTCGGCGGAACGCACATGCAGGGCGGTCTCATCCACGTCGGTGAAGACCGCCACGGACGACAGGCCCATCTCCCGGCAGGCGCGCAGGATGCGAACGGCGATCTCCCCTCGATTGGCAACCAGGACTTTCATCCGCACTCCTCTTCGTCCAGACCTACAGGGGGATGTTCCCATGCTTGCGGGACGGCGTGGGCTGGCGTTTTTCGCGAAGCATCTCCAGGGCACTGATCAATTTCGCCCGGGCGCGGCCCGGTTCGATCACGTCGTCGAGGTAGCCGCGGCTGGCCGCGTTGTACGGATTGGCCAGTTCCTGGCGATATGCGCGGATCAGTTCCTCGCGGCGGGCAGCCGGGTCCGCTGCAGCCTGCAGTTCCTTCGAATAGATGATGTTGACCGCACCGTCCGGCCCCATCACGGCGATCTCGGCGTTCGGCAGGGCGTAATTCAGATCCCCGCCAAGGTGCTTGGAACCCATGACGATGTAGGCGCCGCCATACGCTTTGCGCAGGATCAGCGTCACCTTCGGGACGGTGGCTTCGGAGTAGGCATAAGCCAATTTGGCGCCATGGCGGATCACCCCACCGTATTCCTGGTCCACGCCCGGCAGGAAGCCCGGGGTATCCACCAGGGTCACCAGCGGAATGTGAAAGGAATCGCAGAAACGAATGAAGCGGGCACCCTTGTCCGAGGAGTTGATGTCCAGGACGCCGGCCAGTTCCATCGGCTGGTTGGCGACAATGCCGACCGGCCAGCCGTCGAAGCGGGCGAAACCGACCACCAGGCTGGGGGCGTACCCGGCCTGCACATCGAGGAACTCACCCCCGTCCGCCAGGCTTTCGACGACCGCGCGCACATCGTAGGGCTGCTGCGGATTGAGGGGAATGATCTGTTCGATCTCCGGCGTGGCGCGCTGCGGATCGTCGCCCAGGGAAGCGCGCGGAGCCGGGGTCAGGTTGTTCGACGGCAGGTAGGAAAGCAGCCAGCGCACGTTTGCCAGCAGGCTGGTTTCATCCTCCGCCGTGAAATGCGCCACACCGCTCTTCTCACGGTGGACGGAAGCGCCGCCCAGCTGATCGAAGCTCACTTCCTCGTGTGTGACCGCCTTGACCACTTCCGGTCCGGTGATGAACATGTGGGCGGTCTTCTCGACCATGAAGATGAAATCGGTGATCGCCGGGGAATAGACCGCACCGCCGGCGCAGGGACCCAGGATGACCGAGATCTGGGGGATGACCCCGGAGGCGAAGACGTTCCGGTAGAAGATCTGCCCGTAACCGGCCAGGGCTGAGACGCCTTCCTGAATGCGGGCCCCGCCCGAGTCGTTCAAGCCGATCACCGGGGCGCCATTGCGCTGGGCCAGTTCCAACAGCGCGGCGATCTTCTGGCCATGGGCCTCCCCCACCGAACCGCCCATGATGGTGAAGTCCTGGGCAAAGACATACACCTTGCGCCCGTTTACCCGGCCCCAGCCGGTGACCACGCCGTCGGTCAGCGGGTGGGATTTCTCCATGCCCTGTCCGCTGGCGCGATGGGTGACGAACATGCCGACCTCCTCGAAACTGCCGGGGTCCAGGAGCTGTTCGATGCGTTCACGGGCGGTGAATTTACCCTTGGTGTGCTGCGCCTCGATGCGCGCTTCGCCGCCTCCCAGGCTGGCTTCCTTGCGGATCTCTTCAAGGGATCGGTTTTGGTCGGACATAGGACGGAAGCACCTCGGCTATCGACAGATGGGAATACCAAAGACACGGGCTGCAGCCTGTGCAGCCGGAGGATCGAAAGGTCGAATTCGTTCAGGCCTGGGACGTGACCCGGTGGTTCTCTTAAACGCCGGCTGAAGGAACACCTTGTCTATACATGATCGCCTTTAGGTTCGTGGGATAGAACACCCCGAACTTTGGGGGGTTACGATTGTCCACCGCGGAACAATTTCCAGGCGGCGGGCAGCGCCAGGGCAGCCGCGACCATCTTGATCAAGTCACCGATCACGAATGGCAGGAAGCCGGCGGCGAACGCCTGCGGCAGGCCGAGGAAGGCGCCCAACCAGAGCACACCGGTCGTGAAGAGGACCAGTTCGCCGGTCAGGAAGACCAGCAGGGCGGGAAGAAATTTCGAAACGCCGACCTTCTCGGCCAGCCAGCCCACCACCCCGGCCGCCAGCACGAACCCGACCAGGTAGCCGCCGGTCGGGCCGGACAGGTACGCCAGGCCGCTGCCGCCGCCGGCAAAGAAAGGCAGGCCGAGCAGTCCTTCGGCCAGGTAGAGCAGCAGGCTGGCCGCCCCGCGGCGGGAGCCCAGGGCGGCGCCGACCAGCAGGACGGCGAAGGTCTGACCGGTCAACGGCACCGGGGTGAACGGCAGGGGGATCCTGACCTGGGCCAGCGCGGCGACGATAAGGCTGCCCGCGACGATCAACAGCAGATCCCGAACCCGGCTGTCCAGCCTGGGCCAGGACCGTGCGGCAATTGTGGGAACAAGAGGGGCTTGCATGGTACTCTCCTTTGGCATTGGAGTATGGTCATGCAGTGACCATCATGCAACATATAACCCCTGTTTTACAGAAGGCGTTACGGATCGGGATGTCACAAGATTGCTATACGAAAAGGCCATTTCCAGAAATAAGAGAATATCACAGGGAGGTTCTTCGTGCCGGGGGCAAAGGATATAGTCCCCTTGCGGGGGTTCGAACCGATCAAAATAAAGAAGCCCTCTTTTTGAGGGCTTCCAGGCTGGGGGCAAAGGACAACGTCCCCCTCGCGGGGGTTCGAACCTCTCGAATTAAATCAGTGAAGCCCTCGATCTGAGGGCTTCCAGGCTGGGGGCAAAGGATTCGAACCTCTACAGGCACATCCAGAGTGTGCAGTCCTGCCATTAGACGAGCCCCCAATTCTCCAGCGGGCGGTATTCTACCATGCAGGGAATTTTCCGTCTAGGTCTGCCCCGCAAGCGGGCGAGCCCAATTTTATATTGCTGCCTTTTCACCACAGAGTCCACGGAAAGCACGGAGCAACCCAGCGGATCCTTGCTCAGTGCGCTCGGCATGCTCCGTGGTGGGAATGACGGGCCCACAATCTCACCTGTCCCTTCGCAGGGTGGCACGGGAATTTATGATATCATCGTCCCGGAGGCCGCATGTCAAACATCCCGGAATTTTCCCAGCGCATCGTCGAGAACGTCGAAAAGGTCATTCTGGGCAAGCGCGAGGCGATCGAACTGCTGCTTGTCGCCCTGCTGTGCGAGGGGCACGTGCTCATCGAAGATGTCCCCGGCGTCGGCAAGACCATGCTGGCGCGCGCCGTGGCAGCCAGCCTGGGCGGCCAGTTCAAGCGCCTGCAGTGCACCCCCGACCTGCTGCCCAACGACGTGACCGGGGTCTCGGTCTTCAACCAGCAGAGCGGCCAGTTCGATTTCCGCCCGGGACCGGTCTTCGTCAACCTGCTGCTGGCCGATGAGATCAACCGCGCCACGCCGCGCACCCAGGCCGCCCTGCTGGAAGCCATGCAGGAGGCCCAGGTCACCGTCGACGGGGTCACCCGCCCCCTGCCCCGCCCCTTCCTGGTCCTGGCGACCCAGAATCCGATCGAATACGAAGGCACCTTCCCGCTCCCGGAAGCCCAACTGGACCGCTTCCTGATCCGGCTGACGATCGGCTACCTGCCGGCTGCCGAGGAGAAGCGCCTTCTCAGCCACCTGGCCCGCCAGCACCCGATCGCCGGGATCGGGGCGGCCGTGGATGGGACGGCGCTGCTCGATTATCAGAAACTGGTCTGGGACGTGCACGTCGATGCCAGCCTGCAGGAGTACATCGTCGACCTGGTGGCCGCCACGCGCGCCCACCCGGACCTGGCCCTGGGCGCCAGCCCGCGGGCCAGCCTGGCCCTGTATAAAACCGCCCAGGCGCTGGCCGCGCTCCGCGGCCGGGATCATGTGCTCCCGGATGACATCAAGTATCTTGCCCCGCTGGTGCTGGTCCACCGCCTGATCGTCAAACCGGAGGCTGAGCTGCGCGGCCGGACCGCCTCCGCCCTGGTCGCCGACCTGCTCGCCGCCACGCCGCTCGAACTGGGCTCCAGCCGCTAATCCCTTGTCCGCTGAAATCCTGCTCCTGTTCCTGCTGCTCGTGATCGCAGCCGCCCTGCTCAACGGCGGTTTTGCTTTCACCGTCCTGTACCTGTTCCTGGGGATCTATGTCGTCAGCGTCTTCTGGGTCGGCCGGATGGCGCGCAACCTGAGCTGTAAACGCAGTTACGAAACCCGCGTCTTTTGCGGCGAGGAGATCCCGGTCCGGCTGGAGATCGAGAACCGGGGCTGGCTGCCGGTCCCCTGGCTCTACCTGCAGGAGAGTCTGCCGTCGGAACTGGCCGCAGGGCTTGGATTAAAGCGCCTGCTCAGCCTTGGCCCGCACGGACGGCAGGTGATCACCTATACCCTGCACGCGTACAAGCGCGGCTATTATTCACTCGGCCCGCTGGCGGCGCGCTTCGGCGAACCCGTCGGATTGAGCGACTGGCGCGAGGCGGGCATGCCTGCGGGGCAGATCACCGTCTACCCGCGCATCGTTCCGATCACAGACCTGCAGCTTCCCTCCCGCTCCCCGCTGGGCACACTGCGCCATCACCAGCCCATCTTTGCCGACCCGACCCGGGTGCGCGGCAAGCGCCCATACGTGGCCGGCGACTCGCTGCGCCACATCGACTGGAAGACGAGCGCAGGCTCGGGCAGCCTGCAGGTCAAGCAGTTCGAACCGTCCATCGCCCTGCAGACCGTTCTCTTCCTCGATCTCAACCGCAACGGATATCCGCGTCGTCACGGCATCGATGCCTCCGAGCTGTCGATCGTGATCGCCGCCTCCCTGGCCAACTGGGTGATCACGAAGAAGCAATCCGTCGGGCTGGTGACAAACGGCAGCGATCCGCTGAGTGGAGGCCATTCCATTCCCCCGCTGCCGGCCCGCAAGGGAAAGGCTCAGTTGATCCAGGTGCTCGATCTGCTCGCCCGCCTGCAGTGCGCAGATTCCACCCCTCTGGCGGAGCTGATCGGCCGGGAGAGCGCCAACCTTCCATGGGGCACCACCGTGGCTGTGATCACCGGCCAGGCCAATGAGGCCCTGTTCGACCAGATCTTCCAGATGAAACGGCATGGCCTGCAAGTGGTGCTGATCCTCGCCGGGCGGGTGACCGGCCTGCAGCACATCCGCCAGCAAGCGGAGCGGTTCGGGGTTCCGCTGCACGCCTTCGCCAGCGAGAAAAGCATCGAGATCTGGAGGAGCAAATGACGCTCTCCAGGCCGAATGCCATTCCCGCCGCCCGCGGGCCGATCCTGGCCGGGATGATCCTCCTGCTCGGCATGGCGGCCGCTTACGCCCTGGTCGCCATTCAACTCTGCCAGCGCATCTATCCAGACTGGGATGCGACCGCGGTATTCTGGGCGTGCCTACTGGGCGGCGTGGAGGCGATCAGCTCGTATTGGGCGATCAAACGCCTGCCGACCGCCGAACGCCGGCTCGGCTACTACCGCCTGACCGAATGGGTCCTGCTGGCGATCCTGATCAAGGTATTCACCGAGGCGCGCGGCGGATTCGACGGGCTGTGGTTGAACATACTCGCCTGGCCGCAGGATTTCCCCTTCCGCATCCTGAACGGGGACACGCTGCTGAACCTGTTCCTGATCTACACCAGCTGGCAGATCTGCACCAGTTTCACGATCGACCTGCATGCCCTGCAATCCGAGCAGATCGAGGAACCGCAGAGCCGTTCCCAGCCTCCGCTGCGCCGCCGCATCCAGAAACGCTACCTGGGCGTCAGCATGCTGGTCATCCTGTTCGCGGCGATGGCGCGCCAGGTGTTCCTGTTCCAGGATCCCCCACCGGTCGCGGGCAGCCTGCTGGGGCCCGTACTGGGGTATTTCGTCTCCGGGATCGCCCTGCTCAGCCTGACGCGCTTTGCCGGGCTGCTGACCCAGTGGCGGACGGAATCGGTCGCCGTTCCCGTCCAGGTGACGCGGCGCTGGCTGCTGTATGGAGGGACGATCCTGGCCGGGATTTCCCTCCTCGCCGTCTGGCTGCCTGGCAATTACGGCATGGGGCTGCAGGATACGCTGCGCGGCCTGCTGGACGTCCTCCTGCTGGTCTTCAACGCCATCTTCGTCTTCGTCGCACTCGTCTTCGGCTCGATCGCCAGCCTGTTCGGCAGGCTTTTCGGGGTCCAGGGCGGTGGGGAGGATACCCCCGCACCGGAGATCCCCGAACCCGATCCGGTTCTGCCCACCTCCACACCGCTCAACTTGGAACTGATCCGCTCCATCCTGTTCTGGGGGGTGCTGCTTCTTTTGACCTTCATCGCCCTGCGCCAGTACCTGGCCTACAACCGGGACCTGTTCGCCGAACTGAAGCAGATCAAGCCGCTGCGTTTTCTGCAAGCTCTGTGGCGCAAGGTCAGGCATGCCGCCCGGAATGCGGGCCAGCAGGCGCGCCGCTTCGTCCGCAGCCAGATCGAGCGGATGCGGAGCGCCGCACAGGCGCGATCCGGCGCGGGCAGCTGGGACTACGTCAACCTGCGCAGGCTGAGCCCACGCCAGAAAGTGCTTTTCTATTACCTCGCCCTGCTGCGCAGAGCCGGGGAGGCGGGACTGCCGCGTCAGTCGGCACAGACGCCGCTGGAATATGAAAAGGTCCTCGAGCGGAAGCTCGAAGACCGGGCCGCTGAACTCGAACAGATCACGGCGGCATTCCTGGAAGCCCGCTACAGCCGGCACGCCATCCCGGCGGCCGAGGCGTCCAGGTCACGCACCACCTGGGAACGGCTGCGGAAATTGCTGCGCACCGTCCGCCGCGGTCCGATCGATTGATCCCCCTTCTCACTTCACCAGGTCCCGCAGGGCAGACTCGAGAGTCGGGAAGCGGAACCCGTAACCGGCTTCCAGAAGGCGGGCCGGCCGCACCGGACGTCCGTCCAGGATCAGGACCGACATCTCCCCCAGGACGATTCGCAGCAGGAAGGCCGGCGTCGGGAACCAGTACGGACGCCGGAGGGCCGCGGCCAGCTGCCGGTAGAAGACGGCGTTGCTGACGTTCTCCGGCGCGATCAGGTTATACGCCCCCCGGGCAACCTCGTGCGTCAGCAGGAAGCGGATCACGCCCGAGGCATCCTGCACGTGAACCCAGGGAACCGCCTGCCGGCCGGTTCCCAGCCGTCCGCCGGCGAACAGGCGCACCGGCAGGGCCATCAACCCGAACAATCCGCCCTTCTTTCCCAGAACGACAGCCGTACGCAGCACGCAGCGGTGCACGCCCAGGGCTTCCACTTCCCGGGTGGAGGCTTCCCAGTCGACCGTCAGCCGGGCCAGGAAGTCCTCGCCGGGCGGTGTGGCTTCATCGGCCAAGTCCCCGGACAGGCCATAATGATTGATGCCCGAGGACTGGATCAACACACGCGGCCGCGGGTCGGCCAGCCGGATCGCCTCGGTCAGCGCCTGGCCGGCCAGCACCCGGCTGGACCGGAAGCGTTCCTTCTGCTCCGCCGTCCAGGGCCACTTCGACAGCGATTCGCCGGTCAGATTGACCACCGCCTCGACCTGGCACATGGCGCCGCCCCAGCCGTCCGCGCTGCGGCCGTCCCAGCGCAAGGCCCGGCAGCCAGCCGGGAGCTTCGCCCGGGCCGGATCGCGGGTCAGGACACTGACCGAATGCCCGTCCGCCAGCAGATCCCGGATCAGGACCGTACCGATAAATCCACTTCCGCCTGCGATCAAAACATGCATGGAAAGCTCCTTTCTTCTCGGAAAAGCTGACTGGAGTATAATTCACGCCATTGTGGAGGCGTCATGAACGCGCCGGTGCTGGTCCTCAATGCCAATTTCGAACCGATCAACGTCTGCAACACCCGACGGGCCGTCGGCCTGATCCTGTCCGGCAAGGCGGGCATGGTCATGAATGGACGCGGCTACATTCAAACCGTCAGTGTGCCGATCCCGCGTCCCTCCGTCATCCGTCTCGAACAGATGGTCCACCGCCCGCGTCCGCAGGTCAAGCTGACCCGGCGGGAGATCTTCCGGCGGGATAATTATACCTGCCAGTACTGCGGCAGGCATTCCGGCGACCTGACCCTGGACCATGTCCAGCCGAAACACCTGGGCGGCGAGCATATCTGGACGAACGTGGTCACGGCTTGCTCCCCCTGCAACCATCGCAAGGGCGGGCGGCAATTGAACGAAGTCCACATGGAACTGATGCAGATCCCCAAGGAGCCTCCCGCCAGCGCCGCCTACATCTTCGCCCGTCACCTGGACGGGAACGAAGCCTGGGAGGAATTCATCCACGGATGGTAGCCCCGACCCGCTCGTGGGATCAAAAAACCGCCTGAGGCGGTTTTTTGTTTCAGAACACAAGCTCCTGGAAGTCTTCTGCGAGACGGATCGGCCCGCTGAACTCCCGGCTGGCTTCCAGCTGGCTCTGTTCGGGGGTAGCGTCCGAGGGGTAATGGATCAGGACCAGTTCCCTGGCTCCGGCCTGGGAGGCGATCCGGGCGGCCTGGGAGGCGGAGGTGTGGCCGGGCAAAGGACCCGAGGCTTCGTGGATCAGCACATCGGCGTTCCTTGCCAGTTCGACCACCTGCGGGCAGGGTTCGGTATCGCTGGAATAAGCCAGGACCTTGCCGGAGCCATCGAACTCGAAACGCAGGCCGATCCCGGGGATGAAATGCTTGACCGGGGAGCAGAGGATGCGCAGGTCGTCCTCTTCCAGGAGCAGCACCTGATCCTCGAGGGGCAGGATTTGAAATCGGACCTGGAAGAAGCCCGGCCATTCGGTCCACCCGTACAGGTCCATCATGGCCTTTGCCCGATCCACGGTATAGGCCAGTCCATGGACGGTCATGGGTGCTTTTCGCCCCATCAACCACATATTCATCAACATCAGCGGGAATCCGGAGACGTGATCCGGGTGAAAGTGGGTCAGGATGACGTCGGTCACCTGCTCCACAGGGATCCCCGCCGCCTGGAGCCGCGGCAGGGGATTGCTGGCCGTGTCGATCAGGATCGTGCGGTTCCTGCCGGCCAGGACCATATGTGTATTCTCATGCCGTTCGTTCGGGACGGCATTGGATGTACCGAGCAGGGTCAGTTTTGGCATCGTGGATTTCCTATTGATGTCTATCCTAACCCGGCAGGATGAGTTTTGACAATAGCTCTGGAGTCACCCATGTTTCGATCGCCGCAGCGATCGTCAGCAGCGGCAGGACCAACCCGACACCCACCCTGGCCCAATCCGCGATCGTCTCAAGCAGCACCTCGCCGAGGGTCTGCTGGGGACGCGGGGTGACCAGGACGATGCCGATGTTCATAATCGCAGCGCTGGACAGGATCAGGCCGGCCAGTTCGAATACGCCGTGCGGCAGGATGCCGTACAACGCGACCAGGACCGGCGAAGCACCTTGCACACTGAACAAAGCCAGCACTGCTCCGATGACCCCCATGTTGAGCAGGTACATGAGCACGCCCAAAACCCCGAATGAAAACAGCCCGAGCAGCAGGATGACCAGGATGGCCCGCAGGTTGTGCCCCCAGATGAAAGCGAAGGAAACCGACACTTCCGGCATGCCGGCGGCGAACAACCCGGACAGCTCTCCCGAAGGCAGGGCGCGCAGGATGTCCTGGCTGTTATCGAGCACCCAGCCATAACCGAAGGCGATCGAGCCGGCGCCCATCAGGATCAGGGCCCAGAAGGAGGCCCGCAGTTTCCGAACGGTGTGCAGGACCGCGTCCCGGTACCAGGACCACGGATTGGCGGCACCCGCCCGGAAATTGCGCCAGAACGTCCGGCCGATCCAGCGCAGGTTGAGCACGTCGATCTCTCGCCCGAGCAGGGCCTCGCGCTGGAAGTGGGCGACGCCCACACGCACCAGCAGGACAGCCAGGATGGTCACCCCCAGCACTGCCAGCCACAGGATCTGGTCGTTGCCCCAGAAGAGCATGATGCTCTCACCCTGGATCAGGATCGCCATCGGGATGACGATGAAGGAGGCCATCAGGTTGGAAGCCCGCACCGAGGTCGCCTGCGTCGAGATCAACAGGGCCCCGCTGACCATCAGGAAGGCCTGGACCGTGGTCAGGATCAGGGTCTGCGCCATGCGGTTGGCATCCGGCAGGGCGATGCCCTGATAGATCAAACCAAGCAGGTAGACGCCAATGCCGAGGTACGAAGTGAAGAGGGGGGTGATCGTACTGGCCAGCAGCTTGCCCAGGTAGAGCTGCCAGTCCTTGAGCGGGCTGGCGAGCAGCGGCTCGATCGTGCCGCGCTCCTTCTCGCCGACGAACGATTCCAGGGCGATGACCAGGGAGACGGTGATCGGAAAATAGCCGACGACCATCAACAGGAACGGCACCAGCCGTTCGGCGATCAGCGGCGTGCCGTACTTGGTCGTGAAATCGAGCGCCAGCATGGCGCCGAAATCCGCCAGGAAGGGCAGGATCAAGGTCAGGAAGACCATCGGGAAGACGATGCGCCAGTCGCGCAGCTGGTCGCGCAGTTCGCGCCAGGCGACCAGCCAGACCACACCGTTTTGATTGCGCGGGCGGTCAGCCATTCTTCACCCGTTCCATGGCAGCCAGATAGACCTGTTCCAGGGTGCGCGGCAGTTCCTGCATGGACACGATTCCGGCTTTGCGCTTCATCAATTCCCGCAGGAAGAGGGGATTGGCCTGCTCCGGATCCAGGACCCGGAAGCGGGGGCCATCCGTCCCCTGCCCGAGATAAGTCATGCCTTGCGGCAGGGGCATGCCCAGCGCCTGCCATTCCCGGTCCATGCGCAGTTCGTATTCGGGAGGGCCGAGCAGATCGCGCTTCATTTCCCGCACGGTCCCGCTGGTCAACAGGCGGCCGCGATAGATGATGGCGATGCGGTCCGCCAGCATCTCCGCTTCCACGAGATTGTGCGTGCAGATGATGATCGTGCGCTGGTTTGAGCGCAGGCTGGCGATCGCCCGCCGCACCAGCTGCGCGGATTCCGGGTCCATGGCGGAGGTGGGTTCATCCAGCAGCAGCACCGGGGGATCGTGCAGCAGGGTCCTGGCCAGGGCCAGTTTCTGGCGCATGCCTTTGGAATACTGTCCGATCGGGCGCCGGGCGGCTTCCGCCAGCCCGAAATACTCCAGCCAGTCGTTGGCCCGTTTCGTCCGCTCCCCGGCTTCCAGACCATACACCTGGCCATAGAAATCCAGGTATTCCACACCGCTCATGCGCAGATACAGACCGTGCTGTTCGGTCAGGACGCCCACCGAGGCGCGCACCCCTTCCGGTTCGCGGCTGACGTCAAAACCGGCGATGCGGGCCCAACCGCGCGTCGGCGCCAGGATGGAGGTGAGCATGCGCACGGTGGTGGTCTTTCCCGCGCCGTTCTGCCCGAGCAAGGCCAGGATCTGGCCGGGCCGGACCTCGAGGGAGACCCCGTCCACCGCCCAGGTATCGCCGAACTTCTTGCTCAGGTCCTCAGTCTGGATCATGGCTGTATGGCTTGATCAGGACGCAGTCCAAAGCTTCAGGCTTTTGCAGCCGGCTTGCGATGGTTCAGGAAGAACAGCAATCCGGCCACCAGCGCGACCACCAGGACAAAGGTCTGGTTGAAGTTGATCCCACCCACCTGGGCGGCATCCAGACGCAGGAACTCGAGCCCGAAGCGGCCGATCGAGTACATGACCATGTAGACCAGGAACAGATCGCCCGGCTTCAGCCAGCGGCTGAAGCGACGTCCGAGCCACAGCAATACGGCCATGTTGAGCAGGTTCCAGAGCGATTCGTACAGGAACAGGGGGTGGAAGTATTCAAAATCCTGATATCCGGGCACGCGATGCACCGGGTCGATGAAGATCTTCCAGGGCAGGTCGGTCGGCAGACCGTAGACTTCCTGGTTGAAGAAATTGCCCCAGCGCCCGATGGCCTGGGCCAGGGCGACGCCCGGAACGACGATGTCTGTGAAAGTCAGGAAGGAGATCTTCTTCCTGCGGCAGTAGATCGCCAGGGCGATCGCCCCGCCGATGATCGCACCGGGAATGCCCAGCCCGCCGTTGCGGACGTTGAGCATGTCCAGGGGATGGGTCAGGTACCATTTGGTGGTGATCCCCTGCTCAACCATCGAAGGCGGAGGGGTCAGGATGTGCCAGATGCGCGCCCCGACGATGCCGGCGATCACGACCCAGAAGAGCACATCCCAGACATACTCGGGATCGACACCCCGCCGCTTGGCTTCCATCTGGGAAAGGAAGGCCGCGGCCACGACGCCGAGGGTGATCAGGATGCCGTAAAAGTAAATATGAAAGGGTTCCGCCATGAAAGGCAGCTGAATATCGAATCCGTTGGGCATGTGATTACTCCTGAGTCTGGATTTTTCGCCGCAGGGCATCCGAACGAGCCCGGGCAATGCGCTGCAGGGCGGTGAAATTCGCCAGGATGGCCACCAAAGCCAGGGTGACCAGCGGCAGGTTGAAGATCAGGCCGGGGATGAGCACGAGATAGCGCTCCACGCGCGTCAGCACGCCTACATTGGCATCCAGCTTTTGCGCATCCGCCCGCGCCTTGACATAAGAGGTCAGGATCGATCCGGCCGCAGACAGGTACGCCAGCACGATCCCGATCGGATCCGGGTTGAGCAGGTAGTACAAAATGAAACCGCCGAAGATGAACAGCTCGGAATACCGGTCGGTGACCGAGTCGACGAACGCGCCCCAATCGCTGGCTTCATTCCGCAAGCGCGCCAGGGCTCCGTCCAGGGCGTCCACCGGCCCCATCAACAGCAGGACAAGACCTGCCCAGGTGAGATGACCGGTCGCGATCAGCGCCGCGCTGGCAATGGTCCCGATCAGGCCGATCATCGTGACCGTGTTCGGCCTGACCCCCAGGCGGCTGAGAAAATCCGCGATGGGATTCAACAACCAGCGGAAGGCGGCGCGCATCCGGTCCGTAAAGGTGAGTCGTTTCTGAGCTACTGATTCTGTCACAGGGTTACCTCTATGCTGTGTCGATTCCGCAGGGCGCAGCAATCATACCACAGCGGGATTAATCGCCCTGCTCTGCACCGTTCTCATCGTCGGCATCCAGCAGGACCTCCCGGTCGCGGCCGCCGCCCATCGAGGGTCCGACCACGCCCATCTCCTCCAGCTTGTCCAGCAAACGGGCGGCACGCGGATAGCCGATGCGCAGTTTGCGCTGCAGCATCGAAGCGCTCGCCCGTTGTTCCTTCTTCAACAGGGTGATCGCCTGCTCCGCCAGGACGTCGTCGCTGCCTTCCTCTTCCGCTTCGCTGAGCATGGTCTCCCAGGGCGGACGCAGGTCCTTGACCGGGGTGATCTTTTGCCAGTGGGCAATGATGCGCTCGATCTCCTGGTCGGCGACCAGCACGCCCTGGGCGCGCACCGGGTTGCCCACTTCGGGATTGAGGAAGAGCATGTCGCCGCGCCCGAGCAGGGTCTCCGCGCCCGGGGTATCCAGAATGACCCGCGAGTCGACCTGCGAGGCCACTGCGAAGGAGATGCGGGCCGGGAAGTTGGCCTTGATCAGGCCGGTGACGACGTCCGTGCTCGGCCGCTGGGTGGCGACCACCAGGTGGATGCCGGTGGCGCGTGCCATCTGGGCCAGACGCACCAGGTTGTGCTCGGTCTGGTCGGGCGCCGACATCATCAGGTCCGCCATCTCGTCGATCCAGACGACGATGCGCGGCAGCGTCTGGGTCTCCTTGCGCTTCAGCAGGTGGCGGTTGTAGGCGTCGATGTCCCGGGCCTTGGCCGCTTCGAGCAGCTGGTAGCGGTGCTCCATCTCCACCACCACCCAGCGCAGCACGCCCAGGATGCGCTGGACATTGGTCTCGACCTTGCCAAGCAGATGCGGCAGACCGTTGAAACGGATCAGCTCGACCATCTTCGAATCGATCATCACCATGCGCAGGTTCTCGGGGGCATTGTTCATCGCCATGCAGGCCGCCATGGCGGCGATGCAGACGGATTTTCCCGAGCCGGTCGTCCCGGCGATGAGCAGGTGGGGCATGCGGCCCAGGTCCGCCACCAGGGGATTCCCGGATACGTCCCGCCCGAGGGCGATCGCCAGCGGTGCGGAGATCTTGTTGAATTCTTGCGTTTCGAGCAGCGGCCGCAGCCGCACCTGGGCGGAGCGGGCGTTGGGCACCTCGATGCCGACGTAGCCGCGGCCGGGGACCGGCGCCTCGATGCGCAGGCGTTCCGCCGAGAGCGCCAGGGCCAGGTCCTTCTGCAGGCCGGCGATCTGGGCGACGCGCACTTTCATCTGCTGCGCATCCTCCTCCGGACCCTTGCGGATGAAACCCGGCTGGACGGCAAATTGCGTGACGGTCGGGCCGATGCGGAAACCGACCACCTTGGCCGGGATGCCGAACTCCGCCAGCGTCTTCTCGATCATGCCTGCCGTCTGGTTGATGGTGCGTTCGTCCGGGCGGACGGTTTGTTCGGTCTGCAAAGTGGAATAGGGGGGCAGCCGGTCGTCGCGCACACGCGGCTCGGCAGGACGCTGATCCTGCCGTTCGGTCACCTTGAACGACTTGCGATATTCCGCCGGCAGCTTCTGGGGCTTGCGGGCCGCGGCGGCTGCCTCGCCCGCCGGGGCCGGCTCCGCCGGGAGCGGGGAGACGACCGGCGCTTCGGGTTCGGCCGCGCTCACCGGGGCGTGCATCACCGCCGGCATCGCCGCCGGGGCTTCGCCCGCCTGCAGGAGCAGCCAGGTCTCGATCCGACGCCAGACGCCGAAGCCGGTCAGCAGCGAGACGATCCAGAAAACAAAGAGGATGATCCCGGCGGAGATCGAACCCAAAGGCTGTTGGAGCAGGACCGCCAGGCCCCAGCCGATCCGGCCGCCCCACAGCCCCAATTCGGCCGAGTCCAACCGGTAGCCGCTGACCGCCGACAGGACCGCCAGGGTCAGGAAGGCGGCCGCTTCCAGGGCGAACACGCGCAGCCAGTGGATCTTGACCGGCTGCCGGCTGTAGCGGAAGACAAGCACACCGCCGACCGCCGCCGTTGCCACGACCAGGATGCTGCCCCAGCCCAGCCAGGTCTTGATCTGGTCCACCCACCAGGAGAGCAGCGAGCCGGCCGAAAGGCCGATCAGACCGAGCAGGGTCATCAGGGCAAAGGCCAGCAGGATGATCCCCAGGATGTCCCCCAGAAAACGGCCAAAATGGGTCTCCAGGTTGGTCAGACGATCCGCCCAGCCGGCCCGTTCGGGCGCAGGCTGGGGGTTTTCCACAGTCGCAGGAGAATGTGCCGATCTGGGCATGTCAGCTCAACTTCATGCTCAACCCGAGGCGCTGGCGCGCCGGCTCGACCTGCAGGATGCGCACCTGCACCGACTGCCCGGGCGTCAGAACGTCACGCACGCTGACGCCGGGCGGCAACTGCATTTCCGAGGCGTGGATCAGGCCTTCCAAGCCCTCTTCCAGCCGGGCGAAGGCCCCGAAGGGAACCAGAGCGGTGATGACCGCCGGATTGACGCTGTTCAGCGGATAACGCTGCGCCACCGTCTCCCACGGGTTGACGCACAGGCGCTTCAGGCTGAGCGCGATGCGGCAGCGCTCCGGGGAGACATCCATGACCAGCACCTCGACGGACTGGCCCAGCTGGCAGATCTGGGCCGGATGCGTGACCCGTCCCCAGGAAAGCTCGGAGATATGGATCAGGCCCTCCACCCCGCCCAGATCGACGAAAACGCCAAAATCGGTCACGTTGGTGACCTCCCCGGTGATCTTCTGGCCGGCCTGGATGCTGTTGAACAGGCTGGGACGCTTGCCGGCTTCCGCCCGGGCGGCCCGTTCCGAGAAGATCATCCGGCCTTCCCGGGGATCGCATTCGATCAACTTCAGGCGCAGCGTACGTCCGGCATAGGCCGACAGGCATTCGTCACGGCGGGATTCGTCCGGCTGGACCGGCAGATCGACCAGGTGCGAGCACGGAATGAAGCCGACCAGCCCGTTCCCCTCCACCAGCAATCCGCCGCGATTGTTCCCGGTCACCATCAGGGCAACGATCTCATCCTGTTGATAGAGCGCCTGCGCCTTCTCCCAATCGATCATCGGGCGGTTCGCCTCTTCCGGCCTGGCGGTTTGCCGGTGCTGGTTGCCTTGCGATTCTTCGTCGGCCAGTACGGACGCCCACCAGCCTTCATCGAATACGGGTTGTTCCCTGGGTACAAGCTTGGTCGCCATCATGAGGTTCCTGCCTCCCTGCCGTTCAATTCCTGCTGTGCCTGCCGTTCCATCTCGAGGATGATCCGGGCGACCTCCTCGATCGCCACGCGCTGTTTCCGATACAGGTCCGCCTCGGACAATGCCAGCCGGGTGGCCACGTCCCGGACCTTGTGCCCCTCAATGAATTTCATCTCCAGGATATTGAAGAGGATCCATTCCCCGGTAAAGCGCCGTTCGCCTTCCGGCCGGACCGCATCGACCGCCCGGCGCAGGATGGCGCGCAGGGCATTGGACGGATTTTCGTTGTGTTCCGGATACGCCTGCTGGACGACCTGAAGGTCCAGCAGCGGGTTCTGGGTCAGCTTCGGGCCTCCCCAGTAATGGTTGAGCGCATCCCGCACCCACTCGGCCGTGTCGGACTCGGGCGGGAGCGATTCCTCCAGCAGATTGACCTTGCTGTCGTAGCGGCCCACGGCGCGCAGGCGCTGGAAGGTATCCACCTGCGGACGGAGCTGCTCCAGGCTCTGGAATACCCGCTGCTGGAAGCGCCGGTCCTGGAGCGCCAGGGAGGCCCGGCCGATCAGGCGCGCCAGGGCCTGACGCTGCTCGCGCTGGATGACCTGATCGGGATGTTTCTGCACCCCGAGCAGCCCCAGCAGGATCGGTTCGCCATCCACGCTTTCCGGCGGCTGGTTCAGGGGAAAGAGCCAGTACTTGCCCCAGAGGAATTCCTCGCCGACCCCCGTGTCCGCCATCGCCTGGAGGGCTTCATCGAAGTTGGCATCCTTGATCAGGAAGGAACTGCCGGTCGAGACCAGCAGGGTCAGTTTTCCCTCGTCCAGTGCGGTCACGAAGGCGGATGGGGACTGCAGGTGGTCGCGCACCGCGGCCAGCACCGCCTCGAGGAATTGGCGCAGATCGTTCTGCGTGATCAGGCGGTCCTCGATGTTCTGCAGCAGGGCCAGCTCGCTGCGATCCCGGCCAAAGAAGATGACCCGTTCCCACAGCGGCGCCACCAGCGTGATCGCATGCTCCATCAGCAGCACGGTGGCGACCATGGCGGTCGGGACCATGCCGGTATAGACCGATCCGAACATTTCCCCGATGCGGCGGACGATCGTCATCACCCCCAGGGCGACCGAGGCTGTGACCGGACCGCGCATCAGCCATTTGAACAAACGGCTCTTCACCACCCGATCGGGCCAGGAGACGCCGAAGAAGGCCACGGTATAGGCCATGACGACGATCAAGCCGCCGACCAGCAGGTTGCTGACCACGGCCGCACCCCAGAACAAATGCGGGAAGCTGCCGGCCAGGGTGGAACCGTACAGCAGGTACGGGAAGGAACCCAGCGCCGGAGCCGTCGCCCCGGCCAGCAGGTAGACCATGCGCCGCCTGCCGGAACGGGTCAGCGTGGTCCGGTAGGCACGGCTGAAGTTCACCCAGGCCAGGATCATCACCAGCAGATAGTAGACCGTGAAGACCTCGGTCCACACGGTGCGCTGCAGATAGGGGGCGGGGACCCCATCGATGACCAACCCGCCCAACAGCAGCCCGCCGCCGAGCAGGATGACGAACAGGCCCGATACGGCATACAGCAGGCGGATCAGGAGACGCCGGCGGCCGCGCGATGGCTTGCCTGTGGTGACCAGGATCGCATCCGAAAAATGCAGGTAGGCCGGGGGCAGGAAAATGATCCCCAGCCACTCCAGGCGCAGGAGCAGGTCGATCCATTGATCGAGCTGAGCGGAGCTCTGCAGGGCTTCCGCGGTGAAGACGACCACCACACACAGCAGGATGATGGCGAAGGACCGGGCGACCCGGTCACGTAAATTGAATGAGAGGGAGTAAACGAACAAAGAGAACGCCGTAATGGCGATCCCGGCTGTCAAGATCTCATTGATTGTGATGATCCCCGCCAGAAGGTCCTGCAACCAACCGCTAAACATGAAAACCTTTCCTGCCGTTAATGGATCGGGCGGCCAAAGAAGAGGGCAATGTCTCTGGTCTCGTAATACTGGTCATTATACCCGCAGAATTCGTATCCGAGTTTCTGCGCCAGCCGGATGGCTGCGTGGTTCTTGGAGGGCATTTCGAGCATGCAGAAGTTCCTGTTCCGGTCCAGAGCCCACGCCTGGGCTGCCAGGATGAGTGCAGTGCCGATGCCCTGGCGGCGGAAACGCGGCGCGACGGCCAGGTCGGTGGTCCAGACCGCATGCGGCAGCAGCGTATCGTTCATGCGTACATAACCCGCTACCTGTCCTTCGAGGACCGCCACCAGGAAGCCGGAACGCCGGTTCCAGGTCTCCGACATGCTCGCCACCGGGCGCGGGTAGGCGACCGAGACGGTCCGAGGCAGGCGGATCTCCCGGAAGACCGCCCCGCATTGTCCCTCCTCGCGCTGCGGGTCCATCTGCCAGACGTAATCCGACGGGCAGGAATGGTCGATCGCCATCAGGGCGGTCAGGTCGGAGGCGGTCGATTGGCGGATCTTGACTTCAGGCATGGAAAACCTCATTGCACCTTGATGCGCACCGGGACGACACAGGCCGGCAGGGGATCGCCTTCATTATCCGTGACCACCAGGCGGAGCAGGTAATCCCCTGGCGTGATCGTCGACGTATCCCACCAGCCCAGCTCTTCCTGCCGCTTCGGTTCCCGGATGGCTTGAATGGCAGCCCACGAGTCCGTGCCCAGCGGGGCATATTCATATTTGTAAAAACCGAAGTTCGGCACATCCGCGCTGCCTTCCAGCGTCACCCGCCCGGAGAGTTCCTCCCCGGCGCGCGGCGAGGTGATGTCGATCTGGCCGGGGATGCAGCCCATCGCGGCGGGGGTCGGCGTCGCGGCGATCGGCAGGATGCCGAGCGTTGCCAGCGCCTCCGGCGGCAGGGTTCCCAGCGGTGTGGCCAGCGGGTCCAGGGTCGGCGTGAGCAGGACCGAGGCGGCGGGCAGGTTGGGGACCAGGAAGACGACCAGGATCGTTTCCGTCACAGCCAGCACGAGCAGCAGACCGATGGCGGCAACGCTCTCCCGGGAACGCCGGCCCGCCGTACGCTTCTCCAGGCCAAAGATGGAGGTGGCATACTCCTGCCGGGCCAGGAAGAACCGCCGCGCCGCAACGCTGACCCCGATCACGATCAGAAAATAGACCAGGGGCGCGAGCTCGGCAAAAAAATTCAGGATCTCAGCCATGTCTCCGGCTTACAGGGCGGCCAGCACGCCGCGGATCAGGCCGTTCAATTTGGGGACCAGGAGCTTGCCCGCTTCGAGGACTTCCTCGTGCGAAGTGACCGTGTCGCCGTCCAGGTTGGCCTTGTTGCTGATCCCGGAAAAACCGAGCACGCGCGTGCCCGCGTGCCGCGCCACGATCACCTCCGGGACGGTCGACATGCCGACCGCGTCCGCACCGGCGACGCGCAGGAAGCGCAGGTCGGCCGGGGACTCGAAGGACGGGCCGCTCAGCCCGGCGTAGACCCCCTCCTGCAGCGGGATGCCGGCCTTCCCGGCGACCTGCCGGGCCAGGGCGCACAATTCCCGATCGTAGGACTGGCTCATGTCGGGGAAGCGCGGCCCGAGGCTGTCCAGGTTCGGGCCGATCAGGGGATTCAAGCCGCTCATGCCGGCGATGTTGAGATTGTCGGTGATCAGCATCACATCCCCGGGTTCGAAATCGGGATGGATCGCCCCGGCGGCGTTCGTCACGATCAGGATCTCGACGCCCAGACGCTGCATGACCCGCACCGGCAGGGTGACTTCCTGCATCGAGTAGCCTTCATAATAATGAATGCGTCCCTGCATCACCAGGACCGGCTGCTTCTCCAGCGTTCCAACCACCAGCCGGCCGCTGTGACCCTGCACGGTGGATACGGGCCACTCCGGGATCTCCTGGTACGGGATGTGCACGGGGGCAACGACCGCCTCGGCGACCGCTCCCAGGCCGGTCCCCAGGATGATCCCGATGCGCGCTTTCACCTGGATGCGGGCGCGGATCGTCTCCGCCATCCGGTCGATCAATTCCAGCGTGATCTGCTTCATGCCATGCTCTCCTGATTCGAATGACAGCAATTCATTTTAACCCATCCGGCCGGAACTCAGGCCTGCAGCGCCGTTCGGAAGGCCTGAACGGTTCGTTCGACCGCCGCATCGTCGATCCAGTAGTGGCAGACGAGGCGGAACGTGCGGCCGCCAGTTGCCAGCACACCGGCCTCGCCGACCCGGGCGAAAAGGGCCTCCGGGGAGACGCGGACGGTTTCGTCCATGCGCACGAAGACCATGTTGGTCGCCGGCGGGTCGACGTGAAAACCCGGCAGGGCTGCCAGACCCTGCGCCAGGTCCCGGGCGCGGCGGTGATCTTCGGCCAGCCGGCCGGTCATCTTCTCCAGGGCGACCAGGCCGGCCGCCGCCAGGATCCCCGCCTGGCGCATGCCGCCGCCCAGCATCTTGCGCATGCGCTGTGCTTTGGTAATGAATTCCTTCGATCCGCACAGCACGGAGCCGACCGGCGCGCACAGGCCCTTGCTCAGGCAGAAGGTGACCGAATCGACCGGGGCGGTCAGTTCCACGGCCGGCACCCCCAGGGCGGCGGCGGCATTGAACAGCCGGGCCCCGTCCAGGTGGACAGACAGGCCGCGCGCGTGGGCGAAGTCGGCGACCTGCCGGGTATAGGCGGGGCTCAGCACCACGCCGCCGCAGCGGTTCTGCGTGTTCTCCAGGCAGATCAGGCGCGTCACCGGTTCGTGCGGGTCGTCCTCGCGGATCGCCTCCCGGACCTGCTCCAGGTCGAGCGTGCCGTCCGGCTGGTTGGGCAGCTGGCAGGAATGCACCCCGCCCAGGACCGAGATGCCGCCGGCTTCGTACAGGAAGGTGTGCGACAGGTTGCCGACGATGACCTCGTCGCCGCGCTGGCAGTGGGCCAGGACGGCCGCCAGGTTGCCCATCGTCCCCGAAGCGACGAACAGCCCGGCTTGCTTGCCGGTCAGTTCGGCCGCCACTTCCTGCAGCCGGTTGACGGTCGGATCGTCGCCGTAAACGTCGTCGCCCACCTCGGCCGCGGCCATGGCGGCGCGCATCTCGGGGGTGGGCTTGGTGACGGTATCGGAACGCAGGTCGATCATTTCCATGATTGCTCCTACTCTTTGCGCAGGCCGTTCAGGACCGCCTGCAGCTCGGCTGGCAGGGCCGCCTCGAACTGCCGGGCTGACGTTTCGCCCGGGAGGACAAGCTTGAGCCGGTGGGCGTGCAGGAAATGCCGCTCCAGCGCAAGACTTGGTTTCTTCCGCCCGTAGACCGAATCCCCGGCCACCGGGCAGCCCAGGAAGGCCATGTGCACGCGGATCTGGTGCGTGCGCCCGGTCAGCGGGTGGACCTCCAGCAGGCTGTGCTCCGGGAAGCTCTCCAGGGTGCGGTACTCGCTGACCGCCTCGCGGCCCTTCTCGAGGGCGACCACGCCCATCAGCTTGCGGTGTGTCGTATTGCGGCCGATGGCGGCCTCCACCCGGCCGGAAGGCGTGGGCGGGCGGCCGTCGACCAGCGCCAGGTAGACCTTCTCCACGCGCCGCGAGCGGAACTGTTCCTGCAGCCAGCCGAGCGCGGCGTCGTTCTTGGCCACGACGATCAGGCCGGAAGTCTCCTTGTCCAGGCGGTGGACGATGCCCGGGCGCTCCTCGCCGCCGATCCCGGCAATGTCCGGGGCGTGGCCCAGGGCGGCGTGCACCAGCGTGCCGCGGTCGTGCCCCGGCGAGGGATGCACGACCATCCCGGCCGGCTTGTTGACGATCATCAGGTCCGCGTTCTCGAAGACCACCTCCAGGGGGATCTGTTCGGCCGCCAGTCCGCTCGGCCGGGCCGGCGGGATGCGCAGCTCGACCCGGTCGCCCGGAGCGAGGTCCTGGCCGGTCTTGGCGGCTTCCTTTCCGTTCACCCGCACCCTGCCCACCCGGATCAGAGCCTGCAGGCGGGAACGCGAAAATTCCGGCAGGCAGGCCGTCAGGAAGACGTCCAACCGCCCGGAGGCCTCCCGGTCATACACGAAGGACTCCAGCCTGTCTTGTGTGGCTGCCATTACTTTTTCGTCTCAGGGACGGGTTGCGCAGCGATCCGGGCCTTTTTCTTTTCCGCCTGCTCCTGGAGGAACACTCCCAGGACGAGGATGGCAACGCCGACGGAAATGGAGGCATCCGCGACGTTGAACACGGCGAAGTCGCCGACCGAGATGAAGTCGGTCACGTGCTGGAAGCGCAGGCGGTCGATCATATTGCCGACCGCGCCGGTGAACTGCAGGACCAGCGCCAGGCGCAGCCACCAATCCTTGCGCGGCATGCTCGGAAAATAATACAGGATCACACCGGAGACGATGAAGGCCAGCACGGTAAAGATCAAATTCCCCTGCTGGAACAGGCCGAAGGCGGCCCCGGAGTTGTACCAGTGCCGGATGCGCGCGTAGGGCATCAGCCAGTTCAACGATTCGGGCAGCCAGTCGCCGCCCAGGGGCAGGTTGGTGCGCACCAGGTGCTTGGTCCACTGGTCCAGGGCGATCAGCGTGCCCGCCGCCAGGAAAAACACCAGGTAATCCTTCCAGGAGGCGCGCAGAAAGGCGAGCACACTCCCGAACACTTCACGCAACGATTTCCGATTCTGGTTCAACTCCATGATCTCGATCACTCCTCATTTTGATAAATGCGCGGGACGCGCGTGTTGATATTGGTCAGGATCTCGTACGGGATCGTCCCGGCCCAGTCGGCCAGGTCCTGGGCGCTGACCGCCTGCCCGTCCTGCTCCCCGATCAGGATGACCTCGTCGCCGTTGTAGGCCGAATCGCCTTCGATGTTGACCATCATCTGGTCCATGCAGATCCGCCCGACCTGCGGGTAGGCGCGCCCGCCGATCAGGACGCGCGTTTGGTTGGAAAGGCTGCGGAAGTAGCCGTCCCCGTAGCCGACCGGGACGGTGACCACCCGCACCGGGTGATCCGACTGCCAGGTGGAGCCGTAGCTGACCGGATGGCCCGGCTGGACGACCTTGAAATAGACCACGCGCGATTTCCAGCTCAGCGCCGGCTCGACCGTCACCGTGTGCGGCACCTGCGCGGACGGATAGACGCCGTAGAGCATGATGCCCGGGCGGACCATGTCATAATAGCTCTCCGGCAGCTGCAGGATGGCGGCCGAATTGGCCATGTGCCGGAGCGGTGTGGGCAGGCTGTGCGCTTCATAGAAGTGGACCACCTGCTCGAAGCGTTCGATCTGCAGGCGGGCGTGCGTCAGGTCGGCGGCGTCTGCGTTGGCGAAGTGTGAGAAGATGCCTTCCACCTCGATGTGGGCGCACTTCAGGGCCGCCTCCTGGAGCGTATCGGCGCTGTAGTAATGCACGCCGATGCGTTCCATGCCGGTGTCGATCTTCAGGTGGACGCGGGCCTTGCGCTTCAGCTGCCCGGCGACCCGGTCGATCTGCTCGAGGCGTTCGACCGAGGAGGCGGTCAGGGTCAGGTCATGCTTCAGGTACTGCGGCACCTGGTCGCCCCAGATTCCGCCCAGCACCAGGATCGGGGCGGTGATCCCGAGTTCGCGCAGGTGGATGCCCTCCTCCAGGACGGCCACGCCGATGGAATCCGCCTGCCCGGCCAGGTGGCGGGAGACCTCCGCCAGGCCGTGCCCGTAGGCGTTCGCCTTGACGACGATCATCACCCGGGCCGGCGCGACCTGCCTGCGGATGGCCTCCAGGTTGCGGTGCAGCGCGGCGAGGTTCACCTCCGCCCACGTCGCCCGCACGCCTTCGCCATTGGTGATCACCGCCTGATGGATCGACATGGCGACTATTCTACCCGATTTGATAGTCGATTGTTAGCCCGGGGCTAGGTCGCACCGGCGGGTTTCGGGGATACTTACAATCAGATTAGAAAAAACCGACCCGCTGCCGGTCAACAAATTCTGTCAGTATAATTCCATGAACATGCAAAGGAGAAAACCCATGAAAATCATCACCGATTGCGCCGCCGATCTGACCCCGCAGGAACGCGAGCAACTTGGCATCATCGAAGCGCCGTTATACATCCAATTCCCCGAAGGCGAGGTCAACTCGGCGGACATCACCGCCGACCAGTTCTACGACCGCCTGGAAGCCATGCGTCCGGCGATCCCCTCCACCGCCCAGCCCTCCAGCGGCATCTTTGCCGACCTGTACAACAAGGTTGTCGGCGCCTCGCAGGCCTTCTCCATCCATGTGTCATCCGGCTTGAGCGGGACGATCAATTCCGCCCGCATGGGCGCGGAGCAGATCAAGGACGGCGTGGTCCACATCGTCGACTCGATGACCCTCTCCGGCGGGCAGCGCTTCCAGGTGCTGGCCGCCGCGCTGGCAGCCAGGGCCGGCTGGGGCAAGGAGGCGATCCTCGAACGCCTGGACCAGATCCGCTCCAACACCGAGGTGATCTACACGCTCGAAACGCTCGAATACCTGGCGCGCGGCGGGCGCATCGGACGCGTCCAGGCCCTGCTCGGCTCGGCGCTCAAGCTCAAGCCGGTCATTCACGTCGACAAGACCGATGGCAAATATTCCACCGTCGGCAAGGGACGCACCATTCCGCAGGCGATCGAGATCATCAGCGACCATCTCCACCAGACCTACCAGGAGAAGGAATTGTGGGTCTCGGTCCTGCACGGCCGCTTCAAGCCCGGCGCGGACTCGCTGGCCGACGCTCTGAAGCAGAAGCTGAACGTCAAGAAGCTCGAGATCCTGCGCATCTCCCCGGTCCTCGGTGTGCACACCGGCCCGGGCATCGTCGGGGCGGCCGTGGTGCCGATGGAATTGATGCAGGACCTGGGCAACTGAAACCGGAAACTCATCCCGAATTTGATCTTCGGGATGAGTTTTTTTTTACCCCTTCCCCCTGCACCCCTTCCCTGAAGGGACGGGGGAATATTTTTGTTAGGGCCAGCGGTATTCCACGTCCGGTTCGGATTCGGGCGGCGGGCTGACCCCGAAACGCACCGCCCGGAAGCCGTTCTTCTCGTAGAAAGCCCGCCCGCGGGCATTGCTTTGAAAGGTGTATAGAAATAAAGAATCCGGCGAGAGACTGCGGGCATGCTCCAGCAGGGCTTTGCCGATCCCCCGGCGCTGAAAATCCGGGTCGATGTACAGATGGTCGATGAGATCCCCCTGGATCGCCATGAAGCCGCACACCTGCCCGTCCAGCTCCGCCAGCCAGACCCGGTTCCTGACCAGGATCACGTCCCGAAAGTAGGCCCGGTCTTCCTCGGGGGTATGCCCCTTGGTGCGCATGAACTCGGGGAAATTGTCCTCCAGGGCGCGCCGCCAGACCCGGGTGACGGCCTCGAAATCGGCTGGCGTGTACTCGCGGAGGATGAGGCTCATCGGATCGTGTAGCGCATGATCGGGCGGGTCGGCGACCTGCGCCCGGCTTCGACGAAACCGGCCCGGCGGAAGGCGGAGGCCACACCGGTGAACAGGAAGACGGGCGGCGCTTTACCGTCCGCAGGCTCGACCGGGTAGCCTTCCAGGATCGTCCCGCCCTGTTGCGCCACGTGCCGGATGGCCGCCTGGAGCAGGGCCACGCTCAATCCCTGGCGGCGGAATTTCCGCTCGACGAAGAAGCACGGCAGCGACCAGACCGGACGATCGTCCAGCGCGGCCAGGATGCGCGAACGGGCCAGACCGGGATACGCGCGGCGCGGCTCGAGCGCGATCCAGCCGGCCGGAACGCCATCGACGTAAGCGAGCAGACCCGGTACCTCACCGACCGCGACGCGTGCCTGCATGGCAAAGCGGTTGGGTTCGCCCTTGCCGGCGTCGAACTCCTTGCGGGACAGTTTCCAGAACATGCACCAGCAGCCGGCGCAGGCGCCGCGCGGGCCGAACAGGGCTTCGAAGTCCGGCCAGCGTTCGGGAGTCAGGGGGTGAATCTCGGTCGCGGTCATGGGTGGCTCCAATGATAACGCGAATCCACACCTGTGTATCGAGATTCCATGCGTGTGTATCGAGATTCCACGCGATATTATCGAGATTCCAGGCGTGTGTATCGAGATTCCACGCGATGTTATTGAGATTCCACGCGTCTGTATCGAGATTCCACGCCATGTTATTGAGATTCCACGCGTGTGTATCGAGATTCCACGCGATGTTATTGAGATTCCACGCGTGTGTATCGAGATTCCACGCGATGTTATTGAGATTCCACGCCATGTTTTCGAATATCCCGGCGCTGTTCCCGGGCAGGCGTCCCGGCAGAGGCGCAAACGAAAAGGCCGGCGGCTCATTCGAGCCGCCGGCCGGTCGGACGGAGGGTTATTCCTTCACCAGTCCGAGCGAGACCTGCTCGCCGTCGAATTCGTCCGCGGCGGTCGGGCTGTTTTCCGGGGGTCTGTCAAAGTGGAGCTGCCGGGTCAGCGTCTCGGTGGTGACGTATTCCAGGTTGGCCTCGATCGCCGCCCGCAGTCCCGGGGTGGCGCTGACATACAGCACGATGCGGTCGGCGACGTCCAGCTCGGCGGATTTGCGCAGGTCCTGCACCCGGCGGACGAACTCGCGCGCCAGGCCCTCACGCACGAGTTCGGGGGTCAGCTCGGTCACCAGGGCGGCCAGGTAGGCGCCTTCGTTGGCGACGGCAAAGCCCTCCTTCGCCTGGGCGCGCACCTCGACCTCCTCCGGCAGGATGTCGTAGTCCTGTCCCTCCAGGCCCACCTTCAGCGAGCCGCCCGCCAGCAGGACGGGGGCCGCCGCGTTCGGGTCCAGGGCGGTGATCGCCCGGGCCAGGGCAGGGAACTTGTTTCCGTATTTCTGGCCGAGCTGCTTCGGCAGCGGCTTGACCGTGAAGGAGACCGCCTCTCCGCTCGTGTCCAGCAGGCGCACCAGCTTGACGTTCAATTCGTCCGCCATCAGGTCGGCGTACCGCTGCACGGCCTGGCGCTCCTCGGGATTGCCGACCGAGAAGGCCGCCTCGGCCAGCGGCTGGCGCACCTTGCGGTTGGCCTTCTGGCGGGCGGAATGGCCGAGCGAGACCAGCTTCATCACCAGGGCCATGTCCCGGTTCAGGCTTTCGTCGATGCGCGCCGGTTCGGCCGCCGGCCACTTCGCCAGGTGGACCGACTCGGGGGCGCGCGGGTCCACGGTGCAGACCAGGTTGCGGTACAGCTCCTCGGCCAGGAAGGGCATGGCCGGGGCGAGCAGTTTCGACAGCGTGACCAGTGCGGTGTAGAGCGTCGAGTAAGCGGCCTGCTTGTCGCTGTCCGAGCCGGATTTCCAGAAGCGGCGGCGCGAGCGGCGCAGGTACCAGGTGGACAGCGCCTCGACGAAGGCTTCGATCGGCCGGGTGGCGCCGGGGACGTCGTAGGTCTCGTAGGCCCGGGTCACGTCGCGCACGAGGGCGTTCAGCGAGGAGAGCAGCCAGCGGTCCAGGTCGTTGGCCCCCCTCACCCCTTGCTCTCCTCTCCCGGCAGGAGAGGGGACGGGGGTGAGGTTCGGCTTGTCCAGGTTGGCATAGGTGACGAAGAAGGAATACACGTTCCAAAGGGTCAGGGTGAAATTCTTGACCACTTCCGTGACCAGGCTGGGTGTGAAGCGCCGCTCGGCATTCGGCGGACCGGAGGTATAGAAGTACCAGCGGAAGGCGTCCGCGCCCGACTCCTTGAGCACGTCCCAGGGATCGATCGTGTTGCCGCGGCTCTTGGACATCTTCTGTCCGTTGATGTCGACCACCAGGCCGAGGCAGAGCACGTTCTTGTAGGCCGCCCTGTCGAACAACAGCGTGCCGATGGCGTGCAGCGAATAGAACCAGCCGCGCGTCTGGTCGACGGCTTCGCAGATGTAATCCGCCGGGAACTGGGTCTCGAAGAGCTCCTTGTTCTCGAAGGGATAATGCCACTGCGCCATGGGCATCGAGCCCGAGTCGAACCAGACGTCGATCAGGTCCGGGACGCGCGTCATGCGCCCGCCACATTTCCCGCACGCCCAGGTGACCTCGTCGACGTGCGGACGGTGCAGGTCCAGGGCGGACAGGTCGCGCCCGGCCTTCTGCGACAGTTCGGCCACCGAGCCGACGCAGTCACGTTCCTTGCAGTCGGCGCATTCCCAGACCGGCAGCGGGGTGCCCCAGTAGCGTTCGCGGCTCAACGACCAGTCGATATTGTTGGACAGCCAGTTGCCGAAACGACCTTCGCGGATGTGCTCGGGCACCCAGTTGATCTCCCGGTTGAGGCCGACCAGGCGGTCCTTGTAGGCGCTGGTGCGGATGTACCAGGACTCGCGGGCGTAATACAGCAGCGGCGTATCGCAGCGCCAGCAGAACGGGTAGGTGTGGGTGATGCGCTCGGCGCGGAAGAGCAGGCCGCGCTTGTCGAGGTCGGCGGTGATGTCCGGGTCGGCGTCCTTGACGAAGACGCCGCGCCAGGGGGTGATCGCCGGCAGGAAGGCGCCGTCCGGCCCGACGGTGAGCAGGACCGGCAGTTCGTATTCTTTGGAAACCGCCATGTCGTCCTGGCCGAAGGCCGGGGCGATGTGCACCAGCCCGGTGCCATCCTCGACGGTGACGAAATCGCCGAGCACCACGTAGTGGGCCGCTTTTTCCAGCGGCATGAAGGTGAAGAGCGGATTGTACTTCGTACCCTTCAGTTTCTTGCCTTTGAAGCGCTCGACCACCTTCGCTTCCTCGCCGCGGAAGACCTTTTCGAGCAGGGCTTCGGCCAGGATCAGGCGTTCCTTGCTGCCGTCCGGGAGCGGGCGCTCGACGGTGACGTAGTCCACGTCCGGGCCGGCGGCCACGGCGACGTTCGCCGGCAGGGTCCAGGGGGTGGTGGTCCAGACCAGCAGCGAGGTGCCGGGCTTGTCGGCCAGCGGCAGGCGCACGAAGACGGACGGGTCGCTGGCATCCGCATAACCCTGGGCCACTTCGTGGTCCGAGAGCGGCGTGCCGCAGCGCGGGCAGTACGGGACGATCTTGTAGCCCTTGAAGAGCAGATCGCGCTCCCAGAAGCTCTTCAGGATCCACCAGACCGATTCGATGTACTCGTTGGTGTAGGTGACGTACGCTTCGCCCAGGTCGACCCAGAAGGCGATCCGGTCGGTCAGGCGTTCCCATTCCTGGATGTAATCGAAGACGGATTTGCGGCACAGGTCGTTGAACTTCTCGATGCCGTACTCCTCGATCTGCTGCTTGTTGTTGAAGCCGAGCTTCTTCTCGACGGCGATCTCGACCGGCAGGCCGTGCGTATCCCAGCCGCCGCGGCGCGAGACGTGGAAACCGTTCATGATCTTGTAGCGCGGGAAGAGGTCCTTGAAGGCGCGCGCCTCCACGTGGTGGACGCCGGGCAGGCCGTTGGCCGTCGGCGGGCCTTCGAAAAAGACGAACTCCGGCGCGCCGCGGCGCTGCTCGGTGGTCTTCTCGAAGATCTTCTGCCCCTTCCAGAACTTCAACACGCCCTCTTCCAGGGCATTGACATCCAGCTTGGGCGTCACGGGTTTGAACATGCGGCCTCCAGGTCTTCCCAGAAAATAAAAAACTCTCATCTCCGTTCAGAGACGAGAGCGCAATGCTCACGCGGTACCACTCTGCTTCCCGATCCAGGGCACTCACGGGCACGGCCAAGAGGCGATGCCCTGCCACGCTAACGGTTGGCTTCCGGCTCGCCTACTCCCGGAGACCCGGTTTCAGTTCGCTGCTCCGGGATGATTTTCCACTCTTCCGGCCGCCCCGGCTCACACCAGGCCCGGGTTCGCTGTCAGCAGTACGAGTGTACTCGTTCCCATCTTCGCTTTTGCTGCCGGAATTATGCCACAGAACAGGCGGACGGACAAGTGCGTCCTTTGGTATACTCAAAGCCACCTCCCTGCGACAGGATCCGCGATGACAGACCACTCTCCCGAACAATTGACCGTCAACACCCGGGCCGTGCCCCTGCCGAAAGGCGGAATGCAGCTGACCGGCCCCGAGGTAATCGTCGACCTGCCCTCGCCCCCGCTGCGCTACCTGGTCTCGGGCTGGCAGTCCTGGTCGCTGACCGCCTGGGTGGATGCCGGGCAAAGCCTGCCTCCCATG
>Ga0233425_10001886_pt1 | contig 44228 bp, 44 predicted proteins | sample Watercolumn_Towu_2_FD_181712 | JGI IMG/M metagenome (GOLD analysis project Ga0233425, IMG submission 181712) | Freshwater microbial communities from Lake Towuti, South Sulawesi, Indonesia - Watercolumn_Towuti2014_140_MG | ecosystem: Environmental > Aquatic > Freshwater > Lake | place...
CTTCCCCCAGGACCCTGCGTAGCATTCTATCCATATCCCCCACCACGGTGTTGATGTCGATGGGTTGAGGACGCAGCACCTGTTTGCGGCTGAAAGCGAGGAGATGCTGGGTCAGGGAAGCGGCCCGCCGCGCGGCCTCCATAATCCCCCTGACCTCCTCGACCATGGGGTCTTTATCCGGCAACTGCTGCCGCAATAATTCACATTCCCCCAGGATGACGGTCAAGATGTTGTTGAAGTCGTGGGCCACGCCTCCGGCCAGGCGGCCCACGGCCTCCATCTTGGAGGCTTGGCGCAATTGCTCGTCCCGCTGGCGCAAGGCGTTCTCCGTGGCCTTGATCTCCGTGATGTCCCGGGAATATTCTATCACTCCGGTAACTGCTCCGGTTTCCTGGTCCCGCAGGGGAAAGGCATAGAGATCAATCCAAAATTCGTTTTCCCCTCTGGATACCAACTTTGTTTGGTATGCGACCTTTCCCGTCTCTATGGCCTGATGGCAGGGGCAGTCCGGGCACGGCTCGTTTAAGCCGTAGATGGCGCGGTAACACTTTCCCCCCACCAGGGGGACGTTGCCGAACCTCTCCTCATATACCCGGTTGACCCGGAGGATGGTGTAATTCAGGTCCAGGACGCAGAGACCATCCTGGATACTGGAAAAGACATTGTCCAGGAAGAGCAGGAAGCTCTTTTCCCGGCGCAGGGTCTCCTGGATCCGGTGCAGATCCTGGAGGTGCGACTTAATGGCGGAGAGCATCAATTCCACGGCCCAGGATAAGGTGTCGATTTCGTTGCCCCAGCGGCTAAAGGCGACATCTTGATAGGCCAACTCCTTGATGGCGGCCAGGGAACGATTCTCCAGTTCTTTCAAAGGCCTGACTATGGCGATGGTCAGACCGGAACCGATGCCGATGGTGACCGCGAGCACTGCCAGCAAGCTCAGGAACAACTGTTTTTTCTTCCGGCCCAGAAGGTCGGCGATGGGGGTGGTATCGGCGTTGATAATCAGACAGATGGTTTCATCAGCAATTTTGATGGGGGTATAAAAGGAATCGAGGTTTAATCGATCATCATTCAGAAAAATGAACTTCTTATTGATAATGCTCTCGGTTACCCGGTCAAGATCTACCCGCCACCGCTCCCCCGCCGGCCAGGTACTGGCCAGAACCTGGTAAGAGGTGCTGAAGGAAATCTGGTTATTGGTGGCTTCGCCAATCTTACGGGCAAAATCGTCATCTAAGGAAATGCCCAGGACCAGGACCCCGTATTGCCGGCCTTCGAAGGATATGGGTGCGAGAGAGAGGATGGCCCAGCCCAGGGGGCCCAGACCTGCGGAGATGGTTTTTCTCCCCGCTAAAGCCTCCTCTATGCCCCAGGCGCCGGAGAAATCTCCCCCGCTTGACCGGGTGGAGGCTCGATAGACGATATTTCCCTGCTGGTCGGTTATCAAAAAGAAATCCACCAAAGTGTCCCGCAAGGAGGGATAGAGACGATCCATGGCCTCCTGAAGCGGTTCCAGGTCGCCGTGGACCTGATAATCGATGAGACCTCTCTGCAACTGGCCTTTTTCTTTGAGGATTTGCGAAAGAACGTCTATCTTTTTAATTTCATGGTCAATTTTATCTTTGACTGCCCGGTAAACGGCATGGGACTTGTCGATTTCCCTGCCTTCGATAGTCTCCCGCAAGGTGTCGAGGTTGGAATAATACCCGAGCCATAAAGTGACACCGGCCACTAAACTGATGATAAAGATGATGGGATAGGCAAGGCTGTGCTTAAATCGCATACTTTAATTTCTGTGTAGCGGTATTGCCCCTGATTTTTCCAGGAGTATTTGGCCTTCCGGGGAAACCAGAAAATTAAGAAAACTTTCGGCCAAATTATTCATCCGGTTTTTTTTAAATACCAGGGCGTACTCTCCCACTAATTTGTATCTGCCGGCCCGGGCGTTCTCAGGAGTGGGGGCGACGCCGTCAAGGGCAAGGGGCTGGATGGGAGCCTTTGCTCCTTTTAGAGCGCTGAAGGTGAGCCAGCCCAGGGCATAATCGTATTTTTCAAGCATGGCCAGCATATCGGGGTCGGTATAAGGCACTTTGGCCGCGGGGTCGAAATTGATGGTACGGAAGGGCTCAAGATGTTTCTGAATGATCAGCAGACTGGAGTCCCGGGGCTGCCGCACCAGGAGACGGATGGGGGCCCTGGGGCCTCCCAACTCCTGCCAGTTTTTAATCTTGCCGGAATAGATATCTACCAGTTGGGAGAGGTTGACGCTTCCGGCCGGGACCTTGGCCCCCACCGCGAAGACCACCAGGTCCCGGGCAAAAGGCAGATAAGTGAGTCCCTGTTCCTTTTCATCCAGGGTTAAAGGCCGGGCCACCCGCACCAGAATCGCCTGGTCGCTTGAAATCAGGCGCAAGGCCCCCGCGGTGCCGATGGAAGGAGGTACCACCACTCGGCGTTCCGGATGCCGGGCATTAAAAGCTTCTGCAACTTCCTTGAGAAGAACTTCGCAAGCGCCGGTTCCGGGAATTTCCAAGACCTCGGCTCCGGCTGTCAACGGCAGCCAGAGCCAGAGGAAAAGAGACAACAGTCCTAAAACACTCCCCATGGCGCGGCAAATCTTCATATTCCGCTCTCGCAAGGTCGCAGGTCCAGGTTAAAGCTTAATGCCGCCTGCCTAATGCCCTAAGAAAAAGGTCTTCAGGAATTGGGACCCGGGGATTATTATTTTTTCGGATAGATTGTACGGAAACATTAATCCATTTTTGTCACCCCAGGGAAGCCACCGCCGCGCCCCGGAGCCGGGCGCGCATGGCCATGCTTTCGGTGGCGGTGCTTTCCGGGTCCCGGGAAACAGGGGTGTGAAGATTAAAATTCCGCCCCTGCAAACCCCGCATCAGGGTGTCGATCACCGCCTCCGGGAGCACCAGGTACCGGGATGCTCCGGCCGCGCCCTTGGTGGCCAGCTCCATTACCCCCTCCTTGCCCCAGAGCCGGAAGACCGAAGCCAAGAGAGCGATGGGCCAGGCGTTGTCGGCGATGACGCTCACCTCCGCGGCCCGGACCGCGTGGAGGTCGCCGTTAAAGGAGATGCCGATACCCCCGCCGGCCTGCACGGCTTCGAAGGCCTGGATGTCGGTGCGGCCGTCCCCCACATATATGACATCCTTCAGGGCCAGACCGGTCTGCTCCAGGCTCTCGGCCACGGCCCGGGCCTTGTCCGGGCCCTCCACGGAGCGGACCTCCCGGTAGATCACGCCGAGGTCCAGCGCCTGGATTCGCTCCCCGAAGATGCGGTCGCAGACCTGGATGGCTTCCTGCGCCGGTTCGGGCAGGTCCTCCAAAGATGCGGCCCCGGGCGGCAGCGCGATCTCCGGGGCCCCGGCGATTTCCCGCTGCCAGGCAAGCAGTTCCTCCTTCGCCGCCGGGGTCAGCGCGTAGCGGTCCAGGTCCAGCTCCATGCCAAAGATGCGCTTGAGGTTGAACTTCAGCTTTTTCCCCACGGCTTCGGCATAATGGCGGTAGCCGGCGCTGACCTCAAAGATGGGAAATCCCTGGGCGTTGAGGAACCTGTAGGCGCCTTCCACTCCCGGCATCAGCATGAGGTTTTTCCGGAAGTAATCGTTTAGTTGGGCATCTGTGAGGCCGTGGGCCTTGAGAAACGGCAGGATTAACCTGGCCGTGTCCCCGGGCCGGTATTCCGGCTTTTTCGCCACCTCCGCCAGATAGGCGACATAACCGCGCACCTGTCGGCAAAACCGGGCGCCGTCCGGCTGGATCATATCCCGGCACAATTCGAAGACATGGTCGTTCAGGGTCAACGGACCCTCGCAGTCCGTTATTAGCTGTAGGGGGTGCATTTGTTCTCCTTATACTTGTTTCAACTGGTCCACCTGCCATTCCAGGAACTCCGCGTCCGGATAATCTTCCCGCCCGGCTCCGCCCAGGCTCCAGGCCGCGGCCCGGTTGGCCAGCCGCACCGCCAGGTTGAGGTGCAGTCCCAAAAAGCGGCCGGCAAGATAACCGGCCGCGAACGCGTCGGGTGCGGCCAGGATGTCCACCGGCCGGGGGGCCAGTTCCACCGGGAAGTCCAGATAACGGGGCGGCGTCAGCAGCCTGGCCCCCAGGGTGCCCCGCTTGATGACCACCACCGGAGGGGCCCAGTGGGGGTGGCTTTTGGGCATTCCCCCTAAAAGCTCCCATTCCCGCGCCGTCACCAGCAGGGTATCCAAATGGTCGATGATGCCCTCCAGGGCCGGCAAACCCCGCCGCACATAAAGTTCCCCCGGCTCCAGGATGATCCGGGGGCCGTCTTGCAGTCTGACCGCGATCTCCTCTTGCACCTTAAGGGGACCATCCCCCGCAAAGGAGGTTAAATACAGGAATTTGCCCGCGGCCAGGGCCTCCAGGGGCAGGTCTTGCAGGGCCAGCTCATCGTTGGTATTATGGGCCGTGAGGATGGCGCGCTCTCCCTGCGGGTCCGCCAGAATGTAGGACCGTCCGCTGTGGCCCGCCTGGATCAGATAATCCAGGTTGACCCCGGCCAGGCTCTCTTTCAAGAAAGCGCCGTCCGCATCATCCCCCACCCGGCCCGCCAGGGCCGCGTCCAGGCCCATTTTGCCCAGGGCCCAGGCGGTGTTGGCGGCCTGGCCGCCGCCTGAGCGCCCCGCCGGAGTGGCATGGCGCTTCAGCAGGTCCTGCAGCCCGGCTTCGGCTTGAGGGGCGAGGGCCACCTCCCCCCCGGGATGGAGATCGGGCCATTTATCCAGGAAAGGTTGTAAATCCGGCACGCAGTAAAGCAGTTCCACATTGACCGCGCCCAGACAGATGATCGGCGAAGACATGGGGGGAGCCTAACAGGAATCGGCCTGACGGTCAAGGCGGGGGCCAGGGGCCAGGGGCCAGAGGTTAGTAGCCAGTAGCCAGTAGCCAGTGGCCAGTAATCAGTAATCAGTGGTCAGAAACTTACGCGAAAATTTTGAAATGTTATCGGATGATAACCTTGAACCTTGAACCTTGAACTTTGAACTTTGGGGGGATGAAGTTGGTTAAAGGGAGAAAACCCTTGCCACCTCCCTGGATTTTTTCCTCAAGATTATTACCTTAAAAGAACTGACCGGATTAAGAGGGAAAACGATGCGCCTTTTCAAGATCAGAATCATGCGGGACTTCGACCGGCTGGAGGAACGCGTGCGCCATTGGATGGATAATGTTTGCGATGTCAGGGAAAACCAGGTCTCCTTCCGGCCGCCGGTGGATTTCTATGAGACCACCCAGGGCCTGGTGCTCAGGATGGAGTTGGCCGGGGTGGCCACAGAAGACTTCTCCCTGAGCTTATGCGGCCAGGAGCTCATCATCCGGGGCCGGCGGCGTCCGCTGCATCCCGAAGGCGCGGCCCGGTTCCTATGCCATGAGATCGACCACGGCCTTTTTGAAAGACGATTTCGCATCCCCATGGCCGTCGATCCCGAGGGACTCCGGGCCCAGTACCAGGACGGCATCCTGGAGGTCTTCCTCCCCCGGCCCGCGGCGATCAGCAGACGCATCCCGGTGCGGGAAATTCCGGAAAGCGAATAATCTTGAGGTGTAACTGACGATGACTACCAATGAAGCTGAAAATGAACTGAACTTTTCCATGGACGCGGAGGAGCCGTCCGGCCCCCGGGTCCTGTCCATATTGCCCCATTCGGATTTGGTCCTCTTCCCCCGCATGATCATGCCCATGGTTCTCTGGGAGGAGAGAGGCCAAAAACTGGTGGACGAGGTGCTGCTCCAGGATAAGATAATGGGAATTTTGGCCAGCAGGGAGGATAAACCCGCCGGCTTCGGCCCGGATAATCTTTATGCCGTGGGCACCGCCGCGGCCATTCTGAAGATGCGCAAACCCGAAGACGGTTCGGTGCGCCTCCTGGTCCAGGGCCTTTATCGCTTCCGGGTCGATTCCTGGATGGGCCAGGACCCCTATCTGGCGGCCAAAATTACTCCCATTTCCGAAGAATACGAACCCGATCTGGAGACCGAGGCCCTGGTTTCCAACCTCAAGGGCCTCTTCATGAAGATGCTGGAACTCTCTCCTTATCTCCCCTCCGAATTGGGTTCCCTGGTCCGGGAGTTGGGAGACCCCCGGGTCCTGGCGGACATCACCGCAGGCAGCATGAATATCTCCAAGGAGGAAAAACAAGGGCTGCTGGAGACCTTCGACGTCAAGGAGCGCCTCCACAAGGTCCTGGTCTTCATCAACCGGGAGCTGGAAGTCCTGGAGTTGGGCAAGAAGATTCAGAGCCAGGTCAAAGGCGAAATGGAGAAGGCCCAGAAGGATTATTACCTCCGGGAGCACATCAAGGTCCTGCAAAAGGAATTGGGGGAGACGGACGAGCGTCTCCGGGAGATCGATGAAATCCAAATGAAATTGGAAGACGCGGAGCTGCCCCCCCACGCCCTGAAGGAGGCGGAACGGGAACTGAACCGCCTCAAGCGCACGCCCCCCACTTCGCCGGACCACCAGGTGATTCGCAATTACCTGGAGTGGATGACGGAACTCCCCTGGAATGCCGCCACCGAGGACAACCTGGACCTGGCCCAGGCCCGGCAGATCCTGGACGAAGACCACTACGACCTGGAGAAGGTCAAGAAAAGAATCCTGGAATACCTGGCGGTGCGCAAACTGAAGCCGGACATGAAGGGTCCCATCCTCTGTTTCGTGGGTCCGCCGGGCACCGGCAAGACCTCCCTGGGCCGCTCCATCGCCCGGGCCCTGGGCCGCAAGTTCGTGCGCCTCTCCTTGGGCGGGGTGCGGGATGAGGCGGAAATCCGCGGCCACCGCCGCACTTACGTGGGCGCGCTCCCCGGGCGCATCATCCAAAGCATGCGCCGGGCCGGGAGCAACAACCCGGTATTCATCCTGGACGAAGTGGACAAGATCGGCGCGGACTTTCGGGGCGACCCTTCCTCCGCGCTGCTGGAGGTTTTGGACCCGGAGCAGAACAACTCCTTTTCCGACCATTACCTGGACGTGGGCTTCGACCTCTCCAAGGTGATGTTCATCACCACTGCCAACCTCCTGGACCCCATCCCGCCGCCGCTGCGGGACCGCATGGAGGTCCTGGAACTTCCCGGCTATACCGAGGAGGAGAAGCTGGAAATCGCCTATTCCTATATCCTGCCGAAACAATTGGAGGCCCACGGCCTCACCAAGGAGCAACTGGAGGTCGCTGACGCGGCCATGCGCCGGGTCATTGCCGACTATACCCGGGAGGCGGGCCTGCGCAATCTGGAGCGGGAGGTGGCGGGCTTATGCCGGGGCGTGGCCCGGGAAGTGGTGGAAGGAAACCAGGAGCAGGTGGTTCTCAAGCCGGAAGACTTGAACCAATATTTGGGTCCGCCCCGCTTCTTCCGGGACGCGGCCCTGGACCACCCCGAGCCCGGGGTGGCCGTGGGCCTGGCCTGGACCCCCACCGGCGGCGACATCCTCTTCGTCGAGGTGCTGCGCATGCCGGGCAGAGGCCGCTTGCAGCTCACCGGGCAGTTGGGGGAGGTGATGAAGGAGTCCGCCAACGCCGCGCTCTCCTTCATCCGGGCCCGGGCCCCTTTCCTGGGCATTGAAGAAGACTTTTTCGACAACTCCGATCTCCACATCCACGTGCCTGCCGGAGCCATCCCCAAAGACGGCCCCTCCGCGGGCCTGGCCCTGCTGGTGGCTTTGGTGTCGCTCCTGTCGGGGCGCCCGGTGAAAAAGGGGTTGGCCATGACCGGGGAGATTACCTTGCGGGGCCACGTGCTGCCCGTGGGCGGCATCAAGAACAAGGTCCTGGCCGCGCACCGCGCCGGTATCCGGGAGGTCATGCTGCCCGCCAAAAACGAAGTGGACCTGGAGGAAATCCCCGCGTCCGTGCGCCAGGAACTCACCTTCAACCTGGTGGCGGACATGGACCAGGCCCTGAAGACCGCGTTTCCATGAGGGGGTGAAAGACTTGGGGGAGGGGGCCCCCTAATCCCTGACCCCTAATCCCTAATCCCTGTTTCCACATCTCCTGCCGCCAGCTTCCGGAGCACCGCGCTCTCCAGAATCCGCACCGTGCCGCTGTTCAATTTGACGCCCTGGAGCTTGCCCTCCCAGAACCAGCGGTACACCGTGGAGCGGGAAACCGCCAATTGCCGGGCCACCTCCCGGGGACGCAACAGTCGTTCTTGGGACACCACCCTTACCTCCAATAAAAGTTCCGGGTTCCGGTTATGAAAAGTGGTCAGTGGTCAGTGGCCAGTGGCCGGTAAAAACCAAGGTATGCCTGGAGCTTACACCCGCTCCCCCGCCCAGGAGGTACTTTTCTCCCTGCCGCTAACCGGCGGGGGAGACCCGGGGTGAGGGGTGCCGGACTTTTCATGATTTGCGGGTGCTATTAAGCTCACGAATTACAGTCTTTCAAGAACCATGGCTTCTGTGAGCACAATTGTCCTCTTTTGTCCCGGAAGCGATTCTGATACCAATTCGCAATCAAAAAATAATAAATTGTAGGGGCGAACCTGGTGTTCGCCCCGAATGCATCCGGGCGAACACCAGGTTCGCCACGAAAAACTGTGAGTTTGATTGCGAATTGGTATGAGAAAAAAGGGAAGGATGGAAAAAGGGGGAAATAGGGGAAAAGGGAAAAAGAAAAGCAGGTTGGAGGAAAACTGCCTGTTTGAATTTCCCCTAGGTCTGTTCCCCAACCCCTAGAGGCCGGGACCAAACACCCCGCCATAAATTTGGGGCAAGAACAGGTTGTCAGTAGTAAGTGGTCAGTGACAGGTAAAAATCAAGGTATGCCTGGGAGTTACTCCCTCTCCCCCCGCCCAGTTGGTACTTTTCCCCCTGCCGCTAACTGGCGGGGGGAGAGGGCCGGGGTGAGGGGGGACTAGATTATTCATGCTTTGCGGGTGGGCCATTTGGCCCATGAGGAACTGGTTCGAAAAGTGGTCAACGGCCAGTAACAGCCGGTCCCCAAGCGCAGCCGGGAAACCAGCCAATACTTAGCCTCTTGCTCACCCAAGACCATGAAAGTATTGGTGGCCCAGGCCTTCAAGCGTGAGATGGCAGCACTTTAAGAAAAAACACTGACCACTGATCACTGGTCCCTGGCCCCTAATCTGGCCCTCCCTTTGCATCCCCCAGAGGATAAATTGCGATTTAAGGAGGGAAAAAGATGGAGTGGCCCCTGAGCAAGCGTTTTTTCCGGCCCGATGAGGTGGCCGGCTTTCTGGCCCTTTCCCGGCGCACCGTCTACCGCATGATCCGGGACGGCCGTCTCCAGGCCGTTAAATGGGGCTCCGGACCCTGGCGCATTCCCCGGGAAGCCGTGCTGGCCTTACTGCCCCCGGATTAGCCGGGAGATTGTTAATTTTCTAATTCTTCCCTTTTATCGTGCCGATGATTATTCAGTACCATTTTGCATAGACTTTTTAAAAATTATGGCCACGTCTAAGTCCCGCAGAACCGCAAAAGACGCCCACCAGAACCTCTTTGGTCCCCTGAACGTTCTGGTGGTGGACGATATGCCCGCCATCCGGCGGATGCTCAAGCAGATGCTGGTGTTGCTGGGGGTTAACGGCCGCATCGGCGAAGCCAACGATGGGGTGGATGCTTGGGATACCCTGCAGCATATCCCCTATGACCTGGTGATCTGCGACATCAACATGCCCCGCATGAACGGCCTGGAACTCCTGCGCGTCATGCGCGCCAACCCCAGGTATGAGACCACCCCTTTTTTGATGATCACCGGCGAGGTCTCGGATGATGTGGTGGCCGTGGCCGCGGAAAGCGAAGTGGACAGCTATCTGCTCAAGCCTTTTCAGGCCGCGGCCCTGGAAAGCCGCATGCTGGAGATAATCAGGAAAAAACTGCACCCCAGCGGCGGCGAAGGTCTGTTTCTTCAGGCCCAAAAGCTCAAGATGAGCGGACAGCCCGAACAGGCCCTGCAATTGCTGGACAAGCTCATTAAACCCCCTTTTAAAAAACAGGCCAAGACCTTTAGCCTGGCAGGAGAGTGTTTCCTGGCCCTGGGAGATTACCAGCAAGCCGAGGAGCTCTTTACCCAGGCCCGGGAAATAAATCCCAAGTACCTTAAAACTTACCAGAACCTGGCGGCGTTGCTGGAGGAACGCGGCCGCCTGGAGGAAGCCCGGGAGTGCCTGGAGGAGGCCCGGGCCTTAAGCCCCCTGAACACCGAACGCCTTTTTCATCTGGGCCAGCTCTGTCTCCGGACCGGCCGCCAGGAGGAGGCCCAGGAATATTTGCGGGGGTGCCTGAGAAACGGCCATACCTTTCAAAATTCCCTTCGCCAGGAGGCCGGAGAGATCTTTCTCCAGGCGGGGTTGTCGGCCGAGGCCGAGGACCTGTTTACCCAATCCTTGCAGGAAGACCCGCAAAACCTGCACCTTTACAATAGCTTAGGCATCGCCTTGCGGCAGCAGCAGAAGCACCGGGAGGCCCTGGCCTGCTACCAGAAGGCCCTGAAGGTGGACCCGAAATCCGAAAAAATCTATTACAATCTGGGCATCCTCTATTTCGATCTCGGAGAAAAGGAAAAGTCCCTGGATGCCTTCAAAAAGGCCCTGAGAATACGCCCCAAGTTCCCGGAAGCCCTCGATTTTGTAAAACGCAACTTTCTCGACCAGGCCTCGGCTTAACTCGTCAACTCTAAGATTCAACTTGCTTTTCCCCTCTATTCAGCATAAATTAATATTATCGGGCCGCGTCGCGGCCTTTGGTTCCCTAAAAGCAGGTAGAGAATGAATAACCGATTAAGCCCATTTTATAAGAACATTGCCCTGTGGCTGCTCATCACCCTGGTAATGATCTTTTTGTTCAATTATTTCAATACCGCGGAGCATGCCCGGACCCGGGCCACCATCACCTACAGCCAGTTCCTGGAGTTGGTGAAGGCCGGGAAGGTCACCAAGGTCACCCTCCAGGGTGAGGAGATCACCGGCGAGCAGGCCGACGGCAAGCCTTTCAAGAGCTATTCCCCCGCGGATCCGGAGCTGGTCAAAGTCCTCCAGTCCAAAAAGGTGGAGATCACCGCCAAGCCCAAGGACGACTCCCCGTGGTATACCACCCTCTTGATTTCCTGGCTGCCCATGTTGGTCTTGGTAGGCATCTGGATCTTCTTCATGCGGCAGATGCAGTCCGGCGGCGGCAAGGCCATGTCCTTCGGCAAGAGCCGGGCCCGGCTGATGACGGAAAACACCATCAAGGTCACCTTCAACGACGTGGCCGGCATTGAAGAAGCCAAGGAAGAGACCGCGGAGATCATCGAGTTCCTGAAGGACCCCAAGAGGTTCACCCGCCTGGGCGGCCGCATCCCCAAAGGGGTGCTGCTGGTGGGCGCGCCCGGCACCGGCAAGACCCTCTTGGCCCGGGCCATCGCCGGGGAGGCCGGGGTTCCCTTCTTCAGCATCAGCGGCTCGGACTTCGTGGAGATGTTCGTGGGCGTGGGCGCGGCCCGGGTGCGGGACCTGTTCATCCAGGGCAAGAAAAGCGCGCCCTGCATCATCTTTATCGATGAAATCGACGCGGTGGGCCGCCACCGGGGCGCGGGCCTGGGCGGAGGCCACGACGAACGGGAGCAGACCCTGAACCAGCTCCTGGTGGAGATGGACGGCTTCGAGGCCAACGAAGGCGTCATCCTCATTGCCGCCACCAACCGTCCCGACGTCCTCGACCCGGCCTTGCTCCGGCCGGGCCGCTTCGACCGCCAGGTGGTGGTACCCGTCCCCGACCTCAAGGGCCGGGAGGAAATCCTTAAGGTGCATACCCGCCGCACCCCCGTGGCCGAGACCGTGAACCTCTCCATCCTGGCCCGGGGCACCCCGGGTTTCTCCGGGGCAGATCTGGAGAATTTGGTCAACGAAGCCGCCTTGTTCGCCGCCAGGGCCAACAAGGAGCTGATCACCATGGAGGACTTCGAAAAGGCCAAGGACAAGGTCCTCATGGGCTCGGAGCGCAAAAGCCTGATCCTGAGCGAGGACGAACGCAAGAATACCGCTTACCACGAGGCCGGCCACGCCCTGGTGGGCCGGCTCACCCCCGGCACCGACCCCATTCACAAGGTCACCATCATCCCCCGGGGCCGGGCCCTGGGCCTCACCCAATATCTGCCCATTGATGAGCGCCATACCTATCCCAAGGAATATCTGGTGGCCAGGCTCATCGTCCTCTTGGGCGGCCGGGCCGCAGAGGAGCTGGTCTTCCAGCACTACACCACCGGCGCGGGCAACGACCTGGAGCGGGCCACGGACTTGGCCCGGAAAATGGTGTGCAACTGGGGCATGAGCGAGGAGTTGGGGCCGGTGACCTTCGGCAAACGGGAAGAACACATCTTCCTGGGGCGGGAGTTCGCCCAGGCCAAGGACTTTAGCGAGGAGACGGCCCGCCAGATTGACGGCGCTATTAAAAAACTGGTCCTGAACGCCTCCAACCAGGCCCTGGACCTGCTCCGCTCCCACCGGGCCCAATTGCAGGCCCTGGCCCAGGCCCTCTTGGACAAAGAGACCCTGGACAGCGCCGAGATCGATAAGATTATGGAATCTTTTCAGGAGCCTGCCGCCGGCGAGGAGCCCCGGGACCCTGCCCTGGACCTATCCTTGAGTCTCCAACAGGCGTAAACGTGAGCAGAGTTCCCGGCGCCTGGGGGAGCACCGAGACGGGCAAGCATCGCCTGGCCTGGGCCCATCTCCTGAAAGCGCCCCGTCCCCTGATCATGGGGGTGGTGAACATCACCCCCGATTCCTTCTCCGACGGCGGCCGCTTTTTTGACGCCGCCGCGGCCCTGGTCCAGGCCCGGGCCCTGGCTGTGGCCGGAGCCGACATCCTGGACATCGGCGGCGAATCCACCCGTCCTTTCGCGGAGCCCTTACCCCTGGAGGAGGAGCTCCGCCGGGTGATCCCGGCCATCCAAACCCTGGCCGCCGAAATTAATCTCCCCATCTCCATCGACACCTACAAGGCGCCGGTGGCCCGGGCGGCCCTGGAAGCCGGGGCCTCCGTGATCAACGATATCAGCGCCCTGCGCTTCGATTCGGGAATGGCCGGGCTGGCGGCCGCGCATCAGGTCCCGGTAATCCTGATGCACATGCAGGGCGCCCCCCGGAACATGCAGGTGGAACCCCGGTACGACGATCTGCTGGGGGAAATTAAAGATTTCTTTCAGGAACGCCTGGAATTTGCCGCATCCCGGGGAATATCCCGGGACCTGCTCGTCCTGGACCCGGGCATCGGCTTCGGCAAGACCTTTAAGCATAATCTGGAAATCCTCAATCACCTGGATGCGTTTTTGGACCTGGGCTGCCCCCTGCTGGTGGGGCCTTCCCGCAAGGCCTTCATCGGCCATATCCTGGGGCTGCCCAACGGCGAGGTCCGGGACATCGGCACCCTGGCGGCCCTGGGAATGGCGGTGCTCAAGGGCGCCAAGATCGTCCGTACCCACAACGCCGCTTATGCCCGGCAGTTCCTTACGGTGTTGACAGCCATTCAAACCGGCAGGCTGCCCTCCGCCTCCCCCGGGGGATGACCATCCTTCATCTGGTTCCCAAGCTTTGCTTGGGAACCCACTTGTATGCAAAGCTCTGCTTTGCGAGGTTGGTTCAATAAATTAATCGCTTATGAAGTCCACAACCTCAAAGCCTGAAGGTATTACAAAGAATTAACCATGTGGACCTATCTTTCCCAATTGCGTTGGCAGGACGCCGCGGACATCATCCTGGTGGCCGTCATCATTTACCAGGTCCTGCTCTTTCTCAAGGGCACCCAGGCCATCCAGGTGCTGGCGGGCATGTTCCTCCTCTTTTTATTGTACCTGGGGGCCAGGAGGCTGGAACTTTTCACCCTGGAATGGCTCCTGGACGGCATTGTCAGGAGCTTCCTCCTCATCGTCATTATTCTCTTCCAGGCCGATATCCGCCGGGTCTTAAGCCGCATGGGCCGAAAGGCCCTGGCTCCGGCCGACTCTTCGGAACCGTTGATTCTCGAAGAAATCTGCGACGCGGTGGAGACCCTGGCCAGCCAGCGCATCGGCGCCCTCATCATCCTGGAGAGGCAGATCGGCCTGTCCAACTATATGGAAGGGGCCGTGAAACTGGACGCCCTGGTCACCAAGGAACTCCTGGTTTCCTTATTTTGGCCCCATACCCCCACCCATGACGGCGCGGTCATTATCCAGGGGGATCGCATTGTTGCCGCAGGTTGTCTGCTCCCCCTGTCCGCCAGCGCTGAACTGGACCCCACCCTGGGGACCCGGCACCGGGCCGCGGTGGGGCTTTCCGAAAACAGCGACGCCCTGGCCCTGGTGGTCTCCGAAACTTACGGCCAGGTCTCCCTGGCCCGGGGCGGGAAGATCATCCGCGATCTCTCCCGGTTGCAGCTCCGCCAGACCTTGAAAGATATCGTGGAACCCCCTGCGGGGAAAAGAGGCACCTGGATTGAAAGGCTTATTCGGTTCTTTGGGGCGCCATAAAGGCCTAAAGCTGCTCTCCCTGCTGCTGGCGGTGGCCCTGTGGTTCGCAGTGGGGGTGGAGGAGCCCACCGAGACCACCCTCAGCGTGGCCCTGGAGCTGGTCAATCCGCCCCAGGGGATGATGATCACCAGCGAGATTCCCTCTTCCCTGCAGGTGCGGGTCATCGGCCCCGGTAGCGCCATCCGCAAGCTCACCCAGGCCCGCCTGGCCCAGACCATCGATCTTTCGGGATATAAAAGGGGCCGCCATTCCATCCCTCTGGGGACGAAAACCTTCAATTTCCCCAGGGGAGTGCAGGTCACCCGGGTCCAGCCCAACCCCCTTAATCTTACCCTGGCGCCCACCATGATCAGGACCCTCCAGATCCAGCCGGTCCTGGAGGGCAAACCCCCCGAAGGCTACGAGATCGTCGGGGTAAAAGCAAGGCCCTCCGAGATTACCGTCAAAGGACCTTACGGGGAAATTGCGGATCTGAAGTTTCTGTCCACCATTCCCCTGGACGTGAGCCAGCTCACCGGCCCCGCCACCCTGGCCGGGGACCTGGATTTGAAGACCCTGCACCTGACCCTTCAGGATCAAGCTCCCATTCTGGTGGACGTCAACGTGGCCCCCAAGATCGTCACCCGCACCATCTCCGGGGTGCCGGTGACGGCCCAGCCCCAGAAGGCTCGCCTCACGCCCTCCAAGGTGGCCCTCACCCTCCAGGGCCCCATGCTGGAGTTGAGGAATCTTAAACCGGGGGACCTAAAGGCCGCAGTGGATACCGGCGACCTGGCGCCCGGGCGCCATCGCCTCAACGTCTCTGTCAGCCTGCCTGCTTCTCTCTCCCTGGTGACTGTTAAACCCGCGACTATTGAGGCGCGGGTAGAAAAAGCCCCTTGACCGGGAAAACCCATCCTTGCCCTTTACCCCCCTCCGTGCTAAATTTTAACGATGAATCCTCTATTTGCCATCTTTCTCGGTATTGTCCAAGGCATCACCGAATTCCTGCCCATCTCCAGCTCCGGCCACCTGGCCCTCCTGGAGCACTATGTTAAAATGCCCGGCACTGGTCTTGGTTTCGACATCCTGCTGCACGTGGGTACCGTGGCGGCTCTCCTGGCTTATTTCTGGCGGGATTGGCTGGGCATGGCCCGGGCCCTGGTGCGTCCTTCGCCGCAAAATCAAGAGGAACGGTACCTGTTTCTTTACCTGGTGGTGGCCTGCATCCCCGGGGCCCTGGCCGGCGTGCTCCTGGAAAGCAAGGCGGAAACCCTGTTCCGCCAGCCCTGGCGCATCGCCCTGCTCCTGGGTTCCGTGGGCGTCCTGTTGCTGGTGGGAGAGCGAGTGGCCCGGCATCACCGGGCCTTCTCCCGCCTCACCATCTTCGACGCGGTGCTCATCGGCCTCTCCCAGGCCCTGGCCATTATGCCCGGGGTCTCCCGCAGCGGCATCACCATGACCTGCGCCCTGTTTTTGGGCTTTACCCGGGAGGCCTCGGCACGCTTCTCCTTTCTGTTGGCCACTCCCATACTGGCCGGCGCGGGCCTGCACAGCCTCCCCAAGTGGCTTAAAGCCGCGCCGGAGGGCCTGACGGTGACCGCCGCCACCCTGGGGTTTCTGGCCGCGCTCATCTCCAGCTACCTCACCATCAAATATCTGCTCCGTTTCCTGCAGCGGCACACCTTTAAGCCCTTTGCTTTCTACCGTCTGGGGGTGGCGGCTCTGGTCCTGATCATTACCTTCCTTTATCCGGGTTCTTGAAATGACGCGATTAGGCAAGGAGAGGAAGTTGCTTGCAGGGCGGCAGATGTATTAATTGGTTTAGTAAATCGGCTCTCAGGTTTTCCCCGGGGATTGCCGATGAAGGTAGTAATCATTATCTTTTAGTTTAAAGCAGGGGCATTTTTTCCTCGCATTTCGGCAAGCCTTTTCAACCGCTTCGCCTCTCCCCCTTGAGTTCCTGCCGTAAACCTGAAGGAGTCACCAATGCGCAAAGCTATTGCCGCGTTTATCCTGGTCCTGGTCTGCCTGTTTTTGGGCAGCGTCACTTACGGAACCAAAATTTTTGCCGCCTGGGAAAAGAGAGCGGCTGCCGAGAGAACTTTGCAAGAGAAGAGATCACCGGAGATGGCGATACTGGCGGAGAAGGAATCCCAGGGCAAGAAAATCAGGTTGGCCATGAATTCCTTTGACCTGGCCAACGGCTTGACTTTTCAGGAACTGGAGGACATCTCCCGGGAACCTAAATACCGGTTTTCCGCGTTCCTGTTTTTGATCGCCTCACTGTGGCTGGTGATGTTGTTGAGGAAGCCGAGGAGCGGGCAGATCTAAGAAGCTTTTCTGAGAGCTGATTTGGCGGGTTATAAACTCATCTCCCGAGGTTTTAGGAATGAGATACGAACCTGCCAAATATTGTGCTTATATTATCACGCTTGACATGTCACGTTTGACATACTAATGTTAGTTTTGTGATTAAAACTTTCAGGTGCAAGGAGACCGAAAAGGTATTCAACCGGGATTTTTCCAGGAGAATACCCATGGATTTGCACCGGTTGGCTTTACGAAAACTCCTGTTGTTGCATGCGGCAGAAAGCTTGGATGATTTAAGAAGTCCTCCGGGGAATCGGTTGGAGGCACTCAAGGGAGATCGTCAGGGACATCACAGCATAAGAAATAATAACCAATTCCGTATCTGTTTCATTTGGAAGGAAGACGGAGTCCACGAAGTGGAAATAGTGGATTACCATTGAGGAGCGAACAATGCCTGCCAAGAAGATGCCCCCGGTTCATCCGGGAGAAATATTGTTGGAGGAATACCTTCACCCCCTGAAAATCAGCCAGAACAAGCTGGGGCGCGATTTAGGAGTTCCGGCCCAGCGGATCAACGAAATCGTCCGGGGGCAGCGGGCGATTACCCTGGATACGGCCTTGCGCCTGGCCAAGTATTTCCAGACCACCCCGCATTTCTGGCTGAATCTGCAATTACATTACGATTTGGAAATGGCCCGGGAAACGCACCTGATTGATAGGGTCAATCGGGAGGTACGGGAGCGGGTGGGAACTGCAAGGGGTTAGCTTACTATATTAGGAATAGGGTTCAGAGTATTCACTTTCGTCTGTTCTTAGCGGCCAGAATTGACCGTTTAATATCTTTCCATATCCCACCCAGCCCGCAATATAATCAGGACAGGGAACGCTGACATGAGGCTTTATTTCCCGACTTTTTCTACTTCAAATATTCTTCATGCCTGCCACAGCGCAATAGTATATAAGCATCAGTTTCGATCAGGAAAAAGAACCGGTAATCTCTTGTAATCCTTATATTTATCATGAGTTTAATTCTTTAATGAGGTCTTCAACATTATCAAATTCCTTTATTTCTTTCTTCTTCAATGCCTCCAGGGCTTCCTTGATTTTAATTTCCCCTGATTCTGAAAGGGTGCTTTCCTTATCTATGAGGACTTTGGGTTTCAAAAAAACCCTGGCATTTTCCAAGCCTAACTCCAGCAGGTCTCCCTCCTCCACGCCCAAAATTTTTCTGATCTCCTTGGGCAAGGTTATCTGACCGTGGCGGAGGATTTTAACTACTGGCATGAAATAACTCCTGTAATTAACGTATTTCATAAATACGTAATAATTATATGAAGGGAGAATAAACTTGTCAAGAAAGTATTGAAAAATTGTGCTTGGGTGAGTAGGTAAGGGCCCACCGACCTTTACACCCCTCCCTACAATCTCCTCCCCGCCATCTCCGCGGCCATGCGCACCGCGGCCTTCAGGCTGCCGGCGTGGGCTTTGCCCTTGCCCGCCAGGTCGTAGGCGGTGCCGTGGTCCACGCTGGTGCGGATGATGGGCAGGCCCAGGGTGACGTTCACCGCGTCCATGAAGTGCAGGAGTTTCAAAGGAATCAACCCCTGGTCGTGGTACATGCAGACAATGGCCGCAAACTCCCCCTGGGAATGGCGCCAGAAGAGGGTGTCCGCGGGAAAGGGTCCTTCCACCCTTAAGCCCTCCGCCTGGGCCCGGCGCACCGCGGGAATGATGATCTCCTCTTCTTCATTGCCGAACATGCCAGCCTCCCCGGCGTGGGGGTTGAGCGCGGCCACCCCCAGGCGGGGGGAGGCCAGGCCGAAGTCTTGCTTTAGGGCTCGGGAAGAAAGCCGGCAGAGGTTGAGGATGGCCTCCGTGCTCAAACGGCCCGGCACTGTGGCCAGGGCGCAGTGAATGGTGACCAGGACCACCCGGAACTCGGCGCCGGCCAGCATCATGGCATGTTCTCCTGCCCCGGTCTTTTCGGCCAACAACTCGGTGTGGCCGGGATAGTTGTAGCCGGCAAGGTTCATGGAAATCTTGCTGATGGGGCCGGTGACCATGCCCGCGACTTCTTTTCGCATGGCCAGATCGATGGCGGTAAGGATATAGGAGACCGCGGCCGCGCCCCCGGCCGGGGTGGGGCGGCCGTACTCCAGGTCTGCCGGGGCTAGATGGGACAGGGCCAAGACGTCCATGGTTCCCGGTTCATAGCGTCCCGCGGCGGCGCGGTCCACTGCCAGGATTTTGAGCTCCGGAGCCAGTTGCCGCCGGGCCCGCTCCAACGCGGGCAGATCCCCGATAATCAAGGGGCGGCAGACCTGGTAAATCTGGGGGGCCGTGAGGGCCATCACCATGATCTCAGGCCCCACGCCCACGGGGTCGCCCATGGTCAGGGCCAGCAAAGGCCGAGTCTGGAATTCCGTTCCTGTCATAACTTATTTTCCTTCCGTCTGGAAAAGATAGACCTCACGCCAAGACGCCAAGGCGCAAAGCGAGACGCAGGCCCTCAAATACGGGGAAATTGCCCCGGCTGTCTCCCAACACCGCAAAGGCCAGGGAGTCCGGCTGCAAGGCCTGAACGCGTTCCAGGTTCCGGAGATTCCAGTCCCGGTAGGCAAGCCCGGCGGATTCGCCGGCCACCGCGGCCGCCGCCCCGGAGAAGAGCAGGAGGACAAACAGGAATCGCCATAGATGGCGGCGGCGAAATAAACCCACTAGAGAAATCCTGAACTATCGAGTTTTAATTAAGGATTTTTTCTCTGCCTTAATTTGTCTAAATATGCAAAAATATGAGTCACCTAACTATACGATTTGAGGCGGTGCGGGTCAATGACGGAAAAGGGCAAAGCGCGGCTAAAGGGAGTAAAATTGGGCTTCATCGGCGCGGGGGCCATGGGGGGGGCGATCATCCGGGGGCTGCGGACCCGGGCGCGGCTGCCCCGGGAAAACCTGGTTTATTACGACCCGGACCCGGCTTGCCGGAAGAAAATGCAGAAGCTGGGAGTGGAAGCGGTCCCGAGCAACCGGGAGGTAATGCGCGCCCAAGTGGTGGTCCTGGCGGTCAAGCCCCAATTAATGGACCGGGTGCTGGCTGAGATTAAGGACTTTGCCGGGCCTCAGCACCTCCTCATTTCCATTGCTGCGGGCGTGCCTTTGGCCAAACTGGAGGCGGCCTGCCCCGAGTCCCGGGTCATCCGGACCATGCCCAATGCCCCGGCGCTGGTGGGCGCGGGCATGGCCTGCCTGGCCCCGGGAAGCCGGGCCACTGAAGAGGACACCGCCCTGGCCCTGGAACTCTTCCAGGCCGTGGGCCAGGCCACGGTGGTGGAGGAAAGGCTGATGGACGCGGTCACCGCCTTAAGCGGCAGCGGCCCGGGCTTTGTGGCCCTGTTCGTGGAGGCCCTGGCCGACGGCGGGGTGAAGGCGGGCCTGCCCCGGGCGCTGGCCCACCACATGGCGGTGCAGACCGTCTGGGGCGCGGCCAAACTCATCCATGACGAAGAACTGCACCCCGCCAGGCTGAAAGATATGGTGGCCTCCCCCGCCGGCACCACCATCGAGGGCCTCCTCGTCCTGGAGAGCGGGGGATTCAGGGGCCTGGTGATGCGGGCGGTGGACGCAGCCGCGGCGAGGGCGGCCGAATTGGGGGGAAAATAGCTGTCAGCTTTCAGCGATCAGCTTTCAGCTTAAATAGATTAACCACAAAGACACAAAGAACACAAAGAGACACAGAGGCTTTAATTAGGCCCTTAGCGCAAAGCGCCAAGGGGCCTGAATTTAATTCTCTGTGAAACTCTGTGCCCTCTTCGCCTTTGTGGTTATTATTTTTAGCTGAAAGCTGACAGCTGATAGCTTCCAGTTTTCTCTTCTGACTTCGCCTTAAATGTTAAACCTAATTTCTACAACATCTCCCGGACGAATAGAATAATCCCGGTCCACCAGCTTCACCAGGCCCTTGGAGCGGGCCTCGTTGAGATTATGAACGCCCATGAGATCGTGATAGCTGACGATGTCCGCCTTGATGAACCCCCGGGCCAGATCGGAGTGAATCTTGCCGGCGCAGGTGACGATGTCCGCGCCTTCGGCCACCGGCCAGGCGTGCACCTCTTTTTTCCCGGCGGTATAGAAAAAGACGACGCCCGCGGCCTCCAGCACGGCCTTGATGACCTCATTGACCTCGGGCTGTTCAGCGGCCACCACCGTGGGCTTCAGGCTTAAAGGGGCCAGGCCGCGCAAAAGAGCCGCTTCCTCTTCAGTGAATTTCACACAGCACAAGGGTATTTCCTGTTCCAGATATTCCAGGCACTTGTCCAGGAGTTTTCTCTCCCGATCATCGCCGGTCCGGTCCCGGCGGGTCTCCAGCTTTTCCAGGTCCAGGATCAGCAGATCGAGGATCCGCTCCCGGGCGATGAAAACCGCGTCGCAGTTCTGGAAGTCTTCCTTGATAAATTCAGCGTAAAAAGGGGTGGTTTTCTGGGGGGCGAATTTATGTTCCAGGGTGATGACTTTTTCGTCCTGAAATTTGACCTTCCCTTCCGGAAGATCAAAACCGGCAAAACATATCTTCATTGACTTTAACCTCTTTCAGTACCGTTTTGCGTTTTGGGTTTGGTGGGGCGGGCGTCCCCGCCCGCCCGGGAAATCCGCAGAGGCAGGAAAGCCTCTGCCACCGCTGAGAACCCGGCACCCGAGACCACAAAAAAATCGGCGGGAATAACCCCTGCCGATGGCGTCCGGGACCAAAGTCCCATTTTCGGTGATCTTTAAATATTATCTAATCAAAAACCGGGCCTGATGTCAAGGTTGAGAGCATACAGTTATTTGACTCCAGGTTACCGAAAAATTACAAAAAATCAATTCATTTCCGATCCTTAACTTTGAACCTTGAACTTTGAACTTTGAACTTTACGAAGCTGGATTAAAATCTGAGCCCAACCCTAAGCCCCTCTCCCTAAAAGCACTAACTCCAGGTCTTGATCAACCGCAGGTGGATATCCACTGCCGGCGCGCTGTGGGTGATTTTGCCCACGGAGATGAAGTTCACCCGGGTGGCCGCCACTTGAGGCAGGCGCTCCAGGGTCATGGAGCCGGAGGCTTCCAGCAGGGCCCGGCCCAGGGTGAGGTCCGCGGCTTTGGCCATGTCTTCCTCGCTCATATTGTCCAGCATGATGACGTCCGCGCCGATATTTAACGCTTCTTCCAGTTCCGCCAGGCTGGTGACCTCCACTTCGATCTTCAGGGTGTGGGGCGCGCTCCTCCGGGCCCGGCGCACGGCCTCGGTGACGGAGCCGACGGCAGTGAGGTGGTTGTTTTTAATCAGCACCCCGTCGAAGAGGCCGCCCCGGTGGTTGCGGCCGCCGCCCAGGCGCACCGCGTATTTTTCCAGGACCCGCCACCCCGGGGTGGTCTTGCGGGTGTCCACCAGGGCCACGGGCATGAAGGCCACGGCCTCCACCATCTGTTTGGTGCAGGTGGCGATGCCGGAGAGGCGCTGGAGGAAGTTCACGGCCACTCGTTCACCGGTGAGGATGGGGGCCGCGGGGCCGGTGAGGACGGCCAGCACGGTTCCGGCTTCCACTTCCCGGCCTTCTTCCACCTGGGGGGCGAATTTGACCTCCGGGGCCAGTTTGGCGAAGACCCTGGCCGCCACCGGCAGGCCGGCCACCACCAGCTTCTCCTTGGCCCGGATGTGGGCCTCGCCCTGGAGGTCCGGGGGGATGAGGGCCTGGGTGGTGACGTCGCCCGCGCCCAGGTCTTCTTCCAGGGCCAGGTCGATGAGGCGGTCGATGAAGGGGGAGGAAAGGAGGGCGGCCATGTCAGTCATAGTCCTCGGTCCAGTGGATGGTGCAGGGGCCATCAAAAGACTGGGGTGGGTCGGGTTCCTGGTCCTGAAGGCAGTCCGCGTCGCATTCCTGGCGGGCGGTGTCCCAGTAAGGGCAGCGGTCGTAGATGCAATAGCCCATGTCGGGGATGGGGCAGAGGATATCAGCGGTAGTGGTCATTTTAGCTGGTCTTCCGTTTTCCGTGGTCCGCAAAAGAAGTTGCTTAGTAGTTTATTATAGGTAGTTTATCGGTCACCATCCAATGTGAAGATTTTATCGTTCAATCCTTTTTTCCACAAGGAAGGTTCTAGTTTGAGGTTTAAAATCTTTTGGGGTTCATCGGGATTGGCGAGAACGATATACAAATGAGGCGCGGCGCCGGGAAGTTGGGCCACAATCCAGGTGGCCAGGGTGCGGGCCTTCGCCGCCGCGCTGCCGGTGCGCCAGATGCTGTTATCCGGGCCGTCGTGGCGATCCTGGCTGCAGGCCAGAAAATCCTCCAGGGTAAAGGGGCGGATTTGCAGCGAAAGCAGCCGGTCAATGCGGCAGTAGCGAATCAGGCTGCTGATATTGGGTTTTTGATTATACTCCTGGAATTGGGGATCCAGATAATGGTTGGTGTGGCAGAGGGTTCCCTGATCCGTGACTTTGAGGGCCACCCGGCCTTGGGGCGCAACTTCGATGACCGCAATTTTGCGGCCGTCGGCCAGCGCTTGGAAGACGGGCGCCGCGGCCCGCAACAATTCCCGCCGGGCCAGAACTTCGTCCACGGTGGCGCATTGTTTCAAAAGAGTTTGGGTGAGGCCCTTGGCCCCGGATTCGTCTTTGTTGGCAAGGCTGCCGGCGGTGGCCCCCACCACTACCAGGCCTTTTTCATTGATTCCGGCCACTGCGGGTTTGTGGGCGAGGTCCGCGGCCACCAGGGCCAGATACCGGTAGCCGTCCGGAGGGGTGCGGACCTCCAGGACGCTAAGCCGAGGAGGGCGGTCCCGGTTTTTGGCAATCAGGGTGCCGCCGCCCTCCACCCGGCTGCCCGCGGCCGCGAAGAGGGTGCAGGCGGGCGCGGGATCGGCTCCAAACGATAGCAGCAGACAGACCGCCAGAGGTAAAAATGACAGCTTTGGGGTAATATTTTTTCTTTTGGAAAATGGGGACTTAAATACAGCGGCCGGCAGAGAGGTCATGCAACTATCATACAACCGGGAGGTCCCGGGGGGGAAGTGAAAGATGAAAGGCAGAATTTACTCGGGATTTTCGCTATCGGCAAAGGTTATCCACTCCAGGGAAGGGTCGGCGGCGAAGGCGAGGCCCACCCCATTGCAGCCCGCCTCCGGGTCCCAGAAATTGCAGCGCTCCCCCACGCAGGGGCCAATGTTGGGGAGGGGGCAGTGGGGGGTGGGGTCGATGTCTTCCTGGTTCACAGGGGAATGCCCTCCGCGGCCACCGCCTGGGCCAGCAGCGAATGGCGTTCGGAACCCTGTTCCCATTCCGTGCGGCTGAAGACCACCGGGACAAGGACCAGCCTCTGGGAATAACCGGCTTCCCAGGCGCTGTCGCTCACCCATTCCCTGACAGCATCGTCTACCACACCATCGACGATGACCATCAAGTCCAGATCGGAATACGGCTCAGCGTCACCACGGGCCCGGGAACCGAACATGATAATCTGATGCCGGGGCAATCGTTCCCGGAGAAGCGCCTTAAATTTTTCTATTGCTTGCTTTTCAATGGCCTGCATGGCATTTATCCGATCCGGCCCTTCCCCATATAGAATAAGCAAAGACCCGGGCCTTACAAACCATACATTATCAGCACAGGCGAGACGCCTGTGCCACCAGGTTTTTTCAGGTAGACTGAGGTGTTTTGTCGGGGCGAACCCTGTGTTCGCCCGCCACCCTCCAGGGCGAACACAAGGTTCGCCCCTACGGTTCCTCCGGACCCTGGCCCCTAACCCCTGCTCACTGCTCACTGGCCACTGACCACTGACCATTGACCTCCGCTACCCCATCAGCTCCTTGATGCGTTCCTTGTGGGCCTTCAATTTACTTAGCTTCTCGCCCCAGGACTGGAGGCGCTCTTTTTCCTTTTGCACCACTTCCGCCGGGGCCTTGGCCAGGAAGTCCTCGTTGGCCAGTTTGCGTTGGGCCTGGGCCAGTTCCTTGCCGATTTTTTCGATTTCCTTGGCCAGGCGGCGGTCTTCCTCGGTGAAGTCGATGACCCCGGTTAAGGGCATGAAGATTTCCACCCCGTCCACCACGGCCTTGGCCGCAGCCGCGGGGATGGCCGCGGCATCGGTGTTCAGCTCCTTGAGGCGGGAGAGCAGCATCAAGGATTGGCGGTGGCGCTCCAGGGCCGCCTGGGAGGAGGCCGCGCCGATGCGCAGGTAGACCTCCACCTGGGACGCGGGGGGCACGTTCATCTCGCCTCTGAGGTTGCGGATGGCGGTGATGGTTTCCATCACCAGGCGCAGTTCCTCTTCCGCCCCCGGATTGAGAAGGCTGTCGTCGGCTTCCGGGTAAGCCGCAGCCATGATGCTGCCGGTCACACCCGGGAGTTTCTGCCAGATCTCTTCGGTGATGAAGGGCATGAAGGGGTGGAGCAGCCGCAGGATGGCGCTAAGCACCTTTAGCAAAACCTCCTGGCAGTGGCGCCGGGCCCCGGGGTCGGACTTGTCGTTGAGGCGGGGCTTGATGAGCTCCAGGTACCAGTCGCAGAATTCGTGCCAGATGAACTGGTAAAGCACGCTGGCCGCCTGGTCGAACTCGTAGACGTCCAGTCGGGCCGCGACTTCCCGGCTCACCTGCTGGAGGCGGCTCATAATCCAGGCCTCCACCGGCGGCAGCGGCCGGGCTGCGGGGGCCGCGGCCGGGTCGTAGTCTTCCAGGTTCATGAGGGTGAAACGGCAGGCGTTCCAGACCTTGTTGGCGAAATTGCGGTAGCCGGAGATGCGCTCTTCAGACAGCCGGATATCCCGGCCCATGGCCGCGAACGCGGCCAGGGAGAAGCGGAAGGCGTCGGTGCCGTAGGCTTGCATCAGGTCCAGGGGGTCGATGACGTTCCCCTTGGATTTGCTCATCTTCTGGCCCTCCGGGTCCCGGACCAGGGCGTGGATATAGACCTCGTGGAAGGGAACCTCGCCCATAAAGTGAATCCCCATCATCATCATCCGGGCCACCCAGAAAAAGAGGATGTCGAACGCGGTGACCAGGACGGTGGTGGGGTAAAAGAGCTTGAGTTCCGGGGTCTGCTCCGGCCAGCCCAGGGTGGAGAAGGGCCAAAGCGCCGAAGAAAACCAGGTGTCCAGGACGTCCGTTTCCTGGGCCAGATTGGCGCCGCCGCAACCGGGGCATTTTTCCGGGTCTTCCCGGGCAACGATCACCTGGCCACAGTCCTTGCAGGTCCAGGCGGGGATGCGGTGGCCCCACCAGATCTGCCGGGAGATGCACCAATCCCGGATATTGGTCATCCAGTCATAGTAGCTTTTCTCCCAGCCCGCAGGGATGAGTTTGGTGCGGCCCTCCCGGACCGCCTGGAGCGCGGCCTCCGCCAGGGGCTTGACGGCCACGAACCACTGCTTGGAAATGAGCGGCTCCACCACGGTGCGGCAGCGGTAGCAATGGCCCACGGGCACGTGGTAGCGCTCCTTTTTTTCCAGGAGACCGTCGCTTTTCAGATCCTTGACGATCTTCTCCCGGCAACCGAAGCGGTCCATGCCCCGGTATTTGCCGGCTTCCCCGGTCATCAGCCCTTCCTCGTCAATGACCTTGACCGCGGGCAAGTTATGGCGGCGAGCCACCTCAAAGTCGTTGAGGTCGTGGGCCGGAGTGATCTTCAGGGCCCCGGTGCCGAACTCTAGCGACACGTAAGGGTCGGTGATCACCGGGATCTCCCGGCCCAGAACCGGGAGGCGCACCGTCGCGCCGTGGTAAGCCAGGTAGCGCTTATCCTCGGGATTCACCGCCACTGCAGTGTCCCCCAAGAGCGTCTCCGGCCGGGTGGTGGCCACGGTGAGGGAGCCTTCCCGGCCCACCAGGGGATACTTGATATAATAGAGGTAGCCGTCGTGGGGGTCGTGCTCCACCTCCAGGTCGGCCAGGGCGGTGAGGCAGCGGGGGCACCAGTTGATGATGTAGTCGTCTTTGTAGATCAGGCCTTCTTCATAGAGGCGGACGAAAACCTCCCGCACCGCCCGGGAGAGGCCCTCATCCAGGGTGAAGCGCTCCCGGGACCAATCGCAGGAGCAGCCCAGGCGTTTGAGCTGGTTGATGATGGTGCCGCCCGATTCTGCCTTCCATTGCCAGACCCGCTCGATGAAGGCTTCCCGGCCCAGGGAGTGGCGGTTTATGCCCTCTGCGGCCAGCATGCGCTCCACCACGTTCTGGGTGGCGATCCCCGCGTGGTCGGTGCCCGGCATCCACAGGGCGTCAAAACCCCGCATACGCTTGAAGCGGACCAGGATGTCCTGGAGGGTGTTGTTCAGGGCATGGCCCATGTGCAGGGAGCCGGTAATATTGGGAGGGGGAATGACGATGCAATAGGGCGGCGAAGCGCCGTCGGCCCGGGCCCGGAAGAGTCCGGACTCTTCCCAATAGGAGTACCATTTGGCTTCGATTTTTTGGGGATCGTAGACTTTATCCAGTATTTCTGACATGTTGAGCGATTTCCGTTTTGCGTTTTTATTCGCTTTTCGCTGTTCGCTTAGTCTTTGGTATTCGATTTCGAGGATTTATTGATTTTAACCAAACAACGAAAAACCAAAAACCAAAAACCAAAAACGAAAAGCGAATAGCCAAAAGCGAAAAGCGTATTCCTTAATGTTGCCCCTATATTTTTGGCCGGAAGCGGCCGGGTCAACGACCCGGCCGTTTCCGGCCACCGTAAGCCCTTGAACAGGGAGCCAGCGCCCTTTTAGAGTTTATATCTCTTCTTCGACCCTCTTTTTCAACGCGGCGATCTCCCGGCGCACCTCCTGGGAGGCCACTTCCGGAAACATCTCCCGGCAGAGCCTCTCGGCGATCTCCTGGACCACCTCCCGGACCACCCGCCGGATCAGATCTTCATCCAAGGTAGACTCTAGCTGCTGCCGCACCTCGGCCATGGGAGCCGCGGCCGCCGCCAGCGGCTCCGGGATCGGTTCGGGTCCGGGGGGGGCTGGAGGCTCCTCCGGAGATTCTTTCAGGGAAGAAAGAAGGTCCTCTAGGGAGGCTTCCTCCTCTTCCTTGGGGGGAGCAGCAGGCTCGCCCCCTCCGGAAAGCAGGGACTTCAGGTCCAGGGAATCCAGTTCATCAATCTTGGAGGAAATCTCAATGACCGTCTCACTGGCCCCCTCTTCCAAAACCTCGGTGAGATCGATGACTTCATCTTCTGTCCGGGGTTCGGAGGGGGCGCCTTTTTTCTTGCTGGAATCCATGAGCCTCGTCCTTCAGCGGGTTAAGGGATGGGCGGCGGCGGCTGGGGGCGCCGGCGGAGGGGGCCGTTTTTTGCCTTCCCCGCAGTAATCCGGAACACCCGGCAACTCAATGGTTAAGTTGCTAAATTTTAATCAAATTTTAGTTACCATGAGCGGTGCTAAATGTCAAGGACTTTGGCTCCGCAGAGGGGCGAACCCGGTGTTCGCCCAGCGTTCGGCGAACACCGGGTTCGCCCCTACGGAAAACAGGGGCACAATTACCTGTGCCCCTGCATTTATACAATTTTCAAAGCTGGTGGGAATCGTCAGGCAAACCTTAGGGGCCGCCTGCCACTCCCGTTGCCTTAAATTATCGGCAATCCTTGCACACGAAAAAGGTCTCCACCGGGTCGCCGGTGATTTTGGCCCAATGCTCCAGTTGGTATTTAGGCTCGATGTAGTTGCCGCACACGGTGCAGGCCTGGAGTTCGAAGTCCCGGCCCCAGATGGTGCGGACGCCGTTCTTTTCCGTGTAGGGGATGACGTCGGTGGGGCAGACGAAGGCGCAGGAGCCGCAGCCGATGCAAGCCGGGGATTTTTCCATAAAGGGTGTGGCCACCTGTTTGTCCGGGGTGCGGCCCTTCATGCTGATGGCGCTCACTCCCACCACCTCCCGGCAGGTGCGGACGCACAGCCCGCAGAGGATGCAGAGTTCCTCCGGGTCGTCGGTCTTGAACCGGGATTCGTAAACGCCGTGGGCTGCGGCCAGCTCCTGGATCAATTTGGCCTTGGGCGTCCGGGCCAGAAGCAGCTCCAGGACGATGCGCCGGGCCTGCATCACCTTCTCCGAATGGGTCTGCACCATCAGACCCGGGGTGGTGGGATAGGTGCAGGAATTGACGATCTGGGTGTGGGGATGCTCGCCGATTTCCACCACGCACAAACGGCATTGCCCTTCCGAGGGGAGGTCCCGGTGATAGCAGAGGGTGGGAATCTCGAAGCCGTTCGCCTTGGCGGTCACCAGCAGGCTCTGGTTCTGGGGGGCCCGGATGGGGACGCCGTTAATGGTTAGGCGCACTTCCTCGCCCAGGGTGTCAAATGCAGTTTCGTCACTGATCTTCCAAACCATCTTATTCTCCTGAACAGTTAGCCTCAATCTTGTGAGAAGCAGTTGTAATGAACTGCTCACTGCTCACCGCTTACTGCTCACTGTTTAACCTACTCTATCTTCACCGCCTCGAACTGGCAGGCCTCGTAGCACAGGCCGCACTTGACGCAGAGTTCCTGATCCAATTCCTGGGCCATCTTTTTCTTGCCAGAAATGGCCCCCACCGGGCATTCCCGCACGCACGCCAGGCAGCCGGTGCAGGTTTCCGGATCGATGGTGTATTTCAGCAGCGGCCGGCAGACCAGGGCGTGGCATTTCTTGTCCCGGATGTGGGCCAGATATTCGTCCTTAAAATACTTCATGGTGGAGAAAATGGGGTTGACTGCGCTCTTGCCCAGGCCGCAGATGGAAGCAGTCGCCATGGTGCCGCAGAGCTCATCCATCAGGGCCAGGTGCTCTTCCGTGCCCCGGCCGTGGATGATTTCATCCAGGATGAACAGGAGGTTTTTCAACCCCTCCCGGCAGGGAGTGCACTTGCCGCAGGATTCTTCATAGAGGAAATTGATGAAATAGCGGGCCACGTCCACCATGCAACTGGTGGTGTCCATGACGATCATACCGCCGGAGCCCATGATGGAGCCCACGGACTGGAGGCTGTCGTAGTCCACCGGCAGGTCCAGGAACTGGGCCGGAATACAGCCCCCCGAGGGGCCGCCGGTCTGCACGGCCTTGAAATCCCGGTCCCCTTTGATGCCGCCGCCCAGGTCGTAGACGATCTGGCGCAGGGTGGTGCCCATGGGCACTTCCACCAGACCCGTCTGGTTCACCGCGCCCACCAGGGAGAAGACCTTGGTGCCCTTGCTGTTTTCCGTGCCGATGCCGGCGTACCAGTCGGCCCCCAGGTTGATGATCTCCGGCACGTTGGCCCAGGTCTCCACGTTGTTGATCACCGTGGGCTTGCCGAAAAGCCCCGATTGGGCCGGGTAGGGCGGCCGGGGGCTGGGCTCGCCGATGTTGCCCTCCATGGAGTGGATGAGGGCAGTCTCCTCGCCGCAGACAAACGCGCCCGCGCCCCTGGAGATCTTGATATCGAAATCAAACCCGGACCGCAAAATGTTTTTCCCCAGGAACCCGGACTCCCGGGCCTGCTCGATGGCCAACTGCAGCCGGCTCACGGCCAGGGGGTACTCATGGCGCACGTAGATGTAGCCCTTGGAGGCGCCGATGGCGAAAGCGCCGATGATCATGCCCTCCAGGACCGCGTGGGGGTCTCCCTCCATCACCGCCCGGTCCATGAACGCGCCGGGGTCGCCTTCATCCCCGTTGCAGATGATGAACTTGGGTTCGTCCATCGCGTCCTGGCAGATGCGCCATTTGCGGCCCGTGGGGAAGCCGCCGCCGCCCCGGCCCCGGAGGCCGGATTTGTCAATGGCGTCGACGATGTCATCCGGCTTCATCTCCATGAGCGCCTTGCGCAAGCCCCGGTAGCCGCCCATCGCCAGATAGTCGTCCAGGTTGGTGGGGTCGATGATGTCCAGCTTGCGGAGCACAATGGGCATCTGCCCCTGGAAGAAGGGGATTTCCCCTTTATGCGCGGCCTTCTCGTGGGTGTGGAGGTCTTCGTAGACCAGGCGCTCCACCACCTGCCCCTCTTTCAGGGTCTTCTCCACGATCTCCGGCACGTCCTCGGGGGTAACGTGCTGGTAAGTGATCTCCTGGGGGCGGATGAGCACCCGCACCGCGCCCGCGCACAGCCCGTGGCAGCCGCACTCCTTCAAGAGGACCTTGGCCCCCAGGCCGTTTTTCTCGAACTCTTCCCGGAACGCGGCCGCCACCTCGTCGCTGCCCATGGGCAGGCAGCCCGGCCCGGCGCACACCAGGACCTGGGGCTGGTTGGGATCCCGTTTGGCAATGAGTTGGCGGCGGTATTCCCGCAGATGGTCGATGGATTCAAATTTTGGCATAGTAGGTTCTCTGCCTTTTTTCAAGTTGGGGGAAGAGGGGAAAGGGGGAAGGGGGGAAAAGGATTAGTCTTCAGACTTACTTCCCGCTTCCCCTTTTCCCCTTTTGCCCCATTTATTTATAAAGTTTTATAATCTTGGGCACCTTATCCACCGTGGAGCGCCCGAAGTATTTGTCGTCCACCATCATCACCGGGGCCTGCGCGCAGGACCCCAGGCAGCCCACGGTCTCCAGGGTGAACTGCATATCCTTGGTGGTATAGCCCACTTCCACCCCTAGCCGGTGGCTCAGGGACTCCACCACCCGGCCGCCGCCCTTCAAGTGGCAAGTGGTGCCCAGGCAGACCTTGATCTGATGTTTGCCCTTGGGAATCAGGGAGAACATCTTGAAGAAGGTGGCCACGCTGTAAATCTGAGTCAGGGGCACATTGAGGCGCTCCGAGACCACCTGGAGTTCTTCCTTGGGCAGATAACTGTAAGAATCCTGGATATCCTGGAGCACCGGGATCAAGTCCCAGGATTCCCCTTCATAGCGCAAGAGAATGTTTTCGAGGCGTGGCAGGTCCATTATTCCGTCTCTTCCTCAGTTTCTTCGGTTAACACCGGAAATTCCGGGTACGCGGCGCCGCATTTGTCCAAGAGCAGTTGGTATTGCGCCAGGGTGTACTTCTGGATATGAGCCCGCTCCTTATCCCGGAGGTGCCGGAACCGGCCCTGGGGCTTGAGATAATCCTGCACCGGCCGCAGCTTGGGAGGCTCCACCGTCAGACGGTATTTGCCGTTCTCCACCTCGAACAGCGGGAAGACCCCGGTTTCCACGGCCAGGCGGCCTAGGCGGACGCTCAGGTCAGTAGCGGAACGCCAGCCCGTGGGACAGACCGAAAGCACGTGGATGTAAGCCGGCCCGGGCGTCTCCAGGGCCTTGCGCACCTTGAAGTACAGGTCGAACATGTAGCTGGGGGAGGCTGTGGCCACATAGGGGATGCCGTGGGCCACGGCGATGGCCACCATGTTCTTCTTCTGGGTGTGCTGGCCGATGCTCAGCTTCCCCGGCGGCGACGTGGTGGTCATGGCCCCGTAAGGCGTGGAGCTGGAGCGCTGGATGCCGGTGTTCATGTAGGCTTCGTTGTCCCAGCAGACGTAGGTGAAGTTGTGCCCCCGCTCCATGGCCCCGGAGAGCGACTGGAGGCCGATGTCCGTGGTGCCGCCGTCACCCCCCATGGCCACCACCTTGGGCTTGGGGCCGGTCAATTTCCCTTTCCGCTCCAGGACCTTCAGGGCCGTTTCGATACCGGAGGCCACCGCGGAGGTGTTTTCGAAGGCCACATGGATCCAGGGGTGCATCCAGGCGGTCTGCGGCCAGCCGGAGGAGACGATCTCCATGCAGCCGGTGGCGTGGGCGATGATCGCGTCCTTGCCGATGGCCTTGCAGACCCAGCGCACCGCCAACGCCTCGCCGCAGCCCTGGCAGGAGCGGTGTCCGGAGGTGAAATACTCCTCCCGGGGCATCAGCCGGGAGGCATACGTATCGAATTTCTGGCTTTGGGCGTAACCGAATTTTTCCATCAGCCTCTTACCCCAAATATATGGTATTCCTGGGTGGGTCCCGTCTCGGCCTCGGCCTGGGCCTGGGCTACGATTTTTTTAAACACTCCCGGGTCCACGTCCCGGCCTCCCAGGCCGATGATGAAACTGGCGGTCCGGGGTTTATTTGGCATTTCGTAAAACGCGCTGCGCACTTCCGCCAGCACCGGCGGCGCCGCGCCCCCTAACGACAGGGCCCGGTCGCAGACGATGAGCAACTCCGCGCCTTCCACCGCCTTCCTCAGGTCCGCAAAGGGGAAAGGCCGCCACATCCGCAGCTTGAGCAGCCCCACTTCCAAACCCGCGTCCCGCATCTCGTCCACCGCCACTTCCGCCACTTCGCTTAAGCAGCCCATGGTCAGCAGCAGTATCTTGGCCCCTTTGGTCTTGTATTTCTCCACCGGTTTATAGATCCGCCCGGTGAGGTCCGCCCATTCACTCCAGACGTTCAGGATGTGCTCATAGGAGCCGGTGAGAGCCATCTGGTGGCCCATCTTCACCTCGGTGTAAACCTCGGGCATGGCGAAGGCCCCCATGGTCACCGGTTTCTTCGGGTCCAGGCTGAACCGGGGGTGGTACGGGGGCAGAAATTTGTCCACCACTTCCTGTTCGGGAAACTCCATGGCCTCCACCACGTGGGAGAGGATGAAGCCGTCCAGGTTGACGATGGTTGGCAGCAGGACCTTGTGGTTTTCGGCGATCTTGAAGGCCATGACCGAGTGGTCGAAGGCCTCCTGGCCGTTTTCCACGAAGACCTGAATCCAGCCGATATCCCGGGCCGCCATGATGTCCCCGTGGTCGTTCCAGATGGAGAGCGGCCCGGACAAGGCCCGGTTGGCCACGGTCATGACGATGGGGAGCCTGAGAGCGCTGGTGATGAACAAAATCTCGTTCATCAACGCCAGCCCCTGGGAACTGGTGGCGGTGTAGGTCCGGGCCCCCGTCGCGGACATGCCGATGCAGGTGCTCATGGCCGAGTGCTCCGACTCGACGTTGACGAACTCCGCGTCCAAGTCGCCGTTGGCCACCATGGTGGAAAGATGCTCCACGATATGGGTCTGGGGGGTGATGGGATACGCGGCGATGGCTTCGGCCCGGGACATCTGCACCGCGTGGGAGACCGCAATGGATACTTCCATACCTTCTCGATGGGCCATTATTCTTCCTCCGGCACCATGCTGATGCAGCCGGTGACGCATTCCTTGGCGCAGATGCCGCAACCCTTACAGTAAGTGTTCATATCGAAGTAGCCGCCCGGCTCCTCCGAGATGCCGGCCTCGGGGCACACGGTCCAACAGACCCCGCAACGGATGCAGCGGCTCTTGGTCCACACGGGGTGCTGGGAGCGCCAGTCGCCGGTGTTGTAAGCCCGGGCGCTGCCGGGTTCCGTGAGAACGGCGCCCACCTCGATCTCTTGCCAGGTAACCTGGTCCATGGGTTTGCTGCTCATGACCGCCGCTCCTCAATTACGGTTTGCTCGAAAGCCGCCTTCAAGGCGTTATAATTTTTCACCGCCAAAGGCCCGAAGCGTTCCTTCAAGGGATGCTCCAGGGACTCCAGCTTCACCACACCGGTGGCCTTGATCAATGCCCCCATCATGGTGGTGTTGACGATGGGCACGCCTAAGATCTCCCGGGCCACCTTGTTGGCGTCCACCAGGGCCAGGGTGTGCTTGAAGCCGTAATCCCGCCGCACTTCCTCCGGAGACTTGGGAGTGTTCAGGACGATGACGCCGTTTTCCTTCAAATCCGCAGGCGGATTCTGGATGCGAATCAGACTGGGGTCGAGAATCACCACCACGTCAGGGTTGGCGATTTTGCACCGCAGGCGGATGTGCTTATTGTCCACCCGGCAGAAGGCCAGCACCGGTGCGCCCCGGCGCTCCGGTCCGAAGGAGGGGAAGCCCTGGGCGAATTTCCCTTCGTTGATGGCCGCCAGGGACAGCAACTCCACCGACGTCACCGCGCCCTGACCGCCGCGGCCGTGAAAGCGGATTTCGATCATAAGTTTTGCCCTTGATTTATGGGAAATGATTTTTCAACCATGGAGCTTACCGGAGTCCAATCATTCCAAGTTGTTAAGCATCAGCCGTGCCAGTTGCCCACCGCCGGGGGCCGTCTTTTAACTTCCAGTAATGATTAGGAAATTATTGAAATGTAAGGAGCCTTTCAGCAACTGCTGCCTTGAGGATACTGTAAGTATTTTTTTCAGCCTGTAAAGACGCCGGACATCCCGCAGGGCGGGCTGCGCCTCTTTTGGATCAAAGAATCTCAACCCGCCGAACGCAACAATTCCTTTATATCACCGGCTTTTCAATTAACAAAGTCAGACGGTTTCCGATTCCTGCGTAGGAAAATTTCTTACATATTACCGTTTTTCTCTGCGCCCTCCGCGCCTCTGCGAGAAAAATAAATTCACCGCAGAGACGCAGAGCTTGTGTAGGGCGGGCATTGCCCGCCATTATTCCTAATCAAAGGGATTCCGCACCACGATGGTCTCCTCCCGGTCCGGACCCACGGACACGATCCGGATGGGCACGCCCACCAGCTCCTCCAGCCGGGCCAGGTAGGCCCTGGTATTGGCGGGGAAATCCTCGTAGCGCCGCACCCCCCGGAGGTCTTCGCTCCATCCCGGCAGTTCCTCAAACACCGGTCGGCAGCGCTCCAGTTCCTTCAAGGTGCCGGGCATGGTGTCCCGCTGCACTCCGTCCTGGTCATAAGCCACGCAGATTTTCACCGGGTTCAAGGTGGACAAGACGTCCAGCTTGGTAATGGCCAACCCCGTCAAGCCGTTCAGCCGGGCCGCGTCCTTGAGCACCACCGCGTCCAGCCAGCCGCAGCGCCGCCGCCGGCCCGTGGTGGAGCCGAATTCCACCCCGCACTCCACCAGGTGGTCGCCGATATTATCCAGGCACTCCGTGGGGAAGGGGCCGCCCCCCACCCGGGTGGTGTAGGCCTTGACGATTCCCAGGATGTGGTGCAATTGCCCCGGCCCCACGCCGGAGCCTGTGGCCGCGCCTCCGGCCACCGGGTTGGAGGAAGTCACAAAGGGATACGTGCCGTGGTCGATGTCCAGATGCGTCCCCTGGGCCCCTTCAAACAGGATATTTTTCCCCCCTCGCCGGGCCTGCTCCAGGAGCACCGAGACGTTGGCCACCAGGGGCCGCAGACGTTCCCCCATGGCCAGGTAAGGCGTGAGAATCTCCTCCAACGAAAAGGGTTTGCTGTTCAGAAATTTTTCCAGATAAAAGTTTTTCTCCGGCAGGACGTCCGCCAGCTTGGCCCTCAGAGTTTCCGGGTCCAGGAGGTCGGCCACCCGGATACCCCGGCGGGCCACCTTGTCTTCGTAGCACGGCCCGATGCCCCGGCCCGTGGTGCCGATCTTGGCCGCGCCCTTGGCCTCTTCCCGGGCCACATCGATGCGCTGGTGATAGGGCATGATCACCTGGGTGCGTTCGCTGATGCGCAAGTTTTCCGGACCCACGGTAATCCCCCGCGCTTGCAGCCGGTCCACCTCCATCAGGAAGACCTCCGGGTCCAAAACCACCCCGTTGCCGATGAGGCATAAGGTCCCGGGCCTTAAGATACCGGAGGGAATCAAATGGAAGATAAACTTGTCCCCACCCACCACCAGGGTGTGCCCCGCATTGTTGCCCCCCTGGTACCGCACCACTATCTGGGCCTGCTCGGTGAGCAGGTCGACGATCTTTCCCTTACCTTCATCACCCCATTGGGTGCCCACCACCACGACGTTAGGCAATGCCTTGTCCTCCTTTTCACAAAACCGATATATTAAATCATACCAGGGGGCAAAAGCAAAGAAAAATGCCCGGACAAGCTTCTGGCTTTCATGCGCATCGTAGTTGTTTTGCTTCTTTTTCTTTCGCCGATACGACTTTTGAGGAAGGCGTTATCTTGACCTATTAATGATTAGTGTGTATCATTACACATGGGCAGCAGGGAGATCATCCGTCGCCTGAAAGCGGACGGTTGGTACCGGGTGGGGCAAAGTGGCTCTCATGTGCAGTTCAAGCACCCGGTTAAGTCCGGCCGGGTAACGGTGCCCCATCCGGAAAAGGATATTCCCGCGAAGACGCTGCGAAGCATAGAAAGGCAGTCGGGCGTCAGTTTTAACTAGGAGGAAAGGTCCATGCCTAATTATATCGCCGTGGTCCACAAGGAGCCGGATAGCGATTACGGGGTATCATTCCCCGACTTTCCCGGCTGCATCACCGCGGGGAAGACCATTGATGAGGCCAAGGACCTGGCCCATGAGGCGCTGCTGCTGCATGTGGAAGGCCTGCGGGAAGATGGGGAACGGCTGCCGACCCCCACGAACTTAGAAAATATCGTGGCCGATCCCGAGAATGCCGAAGCAATGGCCTTTCTGGTGATTTCAGTCCCCGACGCCCCGGGAAAGGCCAAGAGAATCAACATCACCATGCCCGAAGAAACCCTGCGCCGGGTGGACGCGGCCGCCAAACGCCGGGGCCTGAGCCGATCTTCCTTCCTGACCCGGGCCGCCCAGGAAGCCATGGAGCAGGAAGGCCGTAACTCAACAGGCTGATAAAAATTTCTCCTGGCCCAACCAACAAATGAGATGACCAGAATGTGTCAGGATAAGGATATCGTGGTCCTAAAGCGGAACATTCCGGAATCCGGACTGAAAGAGGGCGATATCGGCGCGGTGGTGCACTGCTGCCGGGACGCGGCAGCCTTTGAAGTGGAATTCGTCACGGCCCAGGGCGGCACTGTGGCCCTTCTAACCCTCTCCCTCGAGGTTCCTTGACAGCAGACCCGTTTAAGGACTAAAATCGGTTATATCACCAAGGAGGTGGATGATGAAATTGTCCCTCCGCATCAAGCCGATCAGCTATCTCAAGGCGCATGCCGCCGAGATCCTCCGTAACCTGGGGAAACATGAGGGTCCTCTAATCATCACCCAGAATGGCGAGGCCAAGGCGGTCATGCAGGACATCGAAAGTTATGAGCAGACCCAGGAAACCATGGCGCTCCTAAAAATATTGGCGCTGGGAATGCGTCAAATCGAAGAGGGCCAGGTTCAACCCGCCGCCGAAGTCATCAGGCGGCTGCGGGAGCGGCGGGAAGCCCGCTGATGTCCTGGACGGTGCTCTTGACCGCCGACGCCGGGCGCGATCTTGAGGATGTATACGATTATATTAAAGTGCATGATGTTCCGGGCAAGGCGGATCACGTGTTGGCGCAACTGGAAAAGGCCTTCGACAGCCTCTCCGAAAACCCTCACCGCGGAGCTTACCCCAAGGAATTATCGGCGATAGGGATAAAGGACTACCGCGAAATCTTCTTTCAACCCTACCGCATCATTTACCGGGTCATGGACAATAACGTTTATGTGCTGTTGATTGCCGACGGGCGCCGGGATATGCAGACTCTGTTGCAACGGCGTTTGCTGGCCTAATTCCCCAAAACAACCGGGAGCGGCCACCCGCCCCCGGAGAGTTTATGGTTCGCCGGCGGGACGCCGGTGCTACTTCACTTTAGGCACGAACTTCGTGGTATATTCCGGATAATGCTTCCGGAGGTCCTTCTTGATGATCTTGCCGGTGGGAGTGCGGGGGTCAGCCCAGCGCCGCCAATCCCTTCCGATCAATCAGATCGAGGAGTCGTTGCGCCGGGCCGCTGGGTCTTTTCTGTCCCCGTTCCCACTGTTGTACCGTGGTCTTGCCGATGCCCAGGATCGCCGCAAACACCGCTTGGCTAACATGGTTCGCCTGGCGGATGCGCCGGATATCCTCGGGCCCAAAAGCCCGTTGGGGCGGCAGGCAGAGAGCCTTCACCTGGCGCATGGTAATTTCATCCATGGCCCCGGCCTTGAACAGGTCTTGCGCCATCTCTTGGGCGATATCCAGAATCTCACTCATAATGTTTTACCTCCACGATAGAGCCTTCCTGCAGAAGAAGGCTAACTTGGGCATCTGTTGCCGACACAAAAGCCTCGGCAACCAGGCTTAGGGCTTTCTTTTCCTTCTCCGAAATACTGGCCCTGGCATTTTTGGCGAAAGCATAAAGAAAGACAATCCTAATCAGTATTGGGCCTTTTAAATCCGACAAGCACCCGATAACCGCCGCTCTTCCCGCTTCCTTCCCGCGCCAGCCGTTTTTTAAACAAACCACCACCAAGATCGGCTTCCACCTGCCCCGTGACAATTTCCGCCGCTGCTCGCAGCAAGGTGGAATCTGGAACATCCTCCGTGCGCGCCCAGCGGGTGAACCATTTATTTTTGAATACTCTCATTTTTTCTAATATAACACTTAGTGATATACTTTATCGACTGAAAATTGGAACCAAAAAATAAAAATGCCCGGCCGGGGCCGGGCATTCTGAAGCTTCAAGCCGGGGACGTTGCCCCCCCGGAGATTAGGTGTGACTTACTTTACCTTCGGCACGAACTTGTTGGTGTATTCCGGATAGTGTTTCCGGAGGTCCTTCTTGATGATCTTGCCGGTGGGAGTACGCGGAATGGCCGGCAGGAAGACCACTTCCCGGGGCAGCTTATAGGTGGCCAGCAAATCCATGGTGGATTTGATGATCTCGTTGGCCAGCTCCTGGGAGGCGGTGTGGCCGGGCTCCAATTCCACCATGGCCACCACTTTCTGGCCCATGATCTCGTCGGGGATGCCCACCACTGCGGTGTCCCGCACCGCGGCATGGCGCATAATGGTGTCTTCGATCTCCGTGGGCGCCAGGCGGAAGCCGGAAGACTTGATCATGTCGTCTTCCCGGGCCTGGAAGAAGATGAAGCCGTCTTTGTCCATCATGACCGCGTCACCCATCATGTTGTAGCCGTCCTTGATACCTTTTTTCATGGACTTCAGGAGTTTCTGGTCCTGAATGTACGGCTTCCAGTACAGGGTGGCGGTGGGGCCCTTGATCATCATGGAGCCCACTTCCCCGGGGCCGGCGGTGGCGCCGTCTTCCCGCACCACCTTGATCTCGAAGCCGGGGAGGGCCTTGCCGATGGAGTCGGGCATGGGGATGTCGCTCATGGTGTTGGAGGTCACCAGGTGCATCATTTCAGTGCCGCCCAGGCCTTCCCAAATGGGCTTGCCGGTTTTGGCCTGCCACATGGCCAGGGTCTTGCCGGTCAGGGCGTCGCCGCCGGTGGTGTACATGCGCACACTGGAGGCGTCGTAGTCGTTGAAATTGGGCATTTCCAGCAGTTTGCGGTAGGCCGTGGGCAGACCGGTGATCACCGTGATCTTGTGGTTGACGATGGTGGACATCATGTCGTCCGGGGTGAACTTGGGCAACAGGGAAATGGCGGCGCCGCCGGCAAAGGGGATGTTGCAGAAGGTGCCGTAGCCCGCGGCAAAGGTCACCGGCGCGGAGCCGCCCAGGACGTCGCCGGGGCCCATCTTGTACACGTACTTGTTGACGATGTGGGACTCGATGAGCACTTCCCGGACAAAGTGGACGCAGCCCTTGGGCTGGCCGGTGGTGCCGGAGGTGAAGAGGATGACGCCGATGTCATTGGCGTCCAACTTCACGTTGGTGAACTGATCGGAGGCCGTGGCCATTTCTTTGCCGAAGGAGACGAAGCCCTTGGCTTCGACTTCTTCGGGTTTGCCGCCGACCACGATGAGCTTGGTGGGGAACTCGAATTCGTGCTTGGCTGCTTCCACCGGTCCCATGAGGGGGAAGCTCACCACAAAGGCCGCGAATTCGGCGTTGTTCACCACGAAGGCCACTTCTTCCTTGGCCCACAGCGGGGAGACGGGCACCGGGATGGCGCCGAGCTTCTGGATGCCGAAGTTGGCGGCAACGGCTTCCGGCATATTGGTCATGCGCAGGCCCACCCGGTCCTGGGCCTCGACGCCGATCTTTTTGAGGACGTTGGCGAACTTGTTGGCCATGGCCAGCAGCTCTTTGTAGGTGATCTTCTGATCGCCGAACAGAATGGCAACCTGGTCACCCCGGCCTTCCTTCACATGCTTGTCCAGAAATTCATCCGCAATATTCCACTGTCCTGAAGCATACTGCTTGAACTCCTCAGGCGCGGTGTATTCGGCCCAGAGTTCTTTGGGGGGCAAATAATCGGCAGGAATTTTACTCATGTACTGCGTCCTCCTTCTGGCATTTAGTTATCTAAAGGGTTCTCGGCCTTTACCGGACTAAACCATGTGAAGCATATTACAAGGTCTTGGCCAAGTGTCAAGAAATTTATGGGTTTGCAGTTTTCAGTTTGCAGTTTTCAGTTCCAGTCTTCGCTCCTTGCCTTCTTTTCCGGGCATTAATTGGTTTTACCGGCATGGTCAGGCAGATATTTGATATACTGTTTCAAGAGTTTTTACCAAAAACGAAAAACCCAAAACCCAAAACCCAAAACGCAAAACGCAAAACGAAAAACGCAAAACGAAAAACCCCCAAATGCCCACCGTCGCCCTCATCGGCCCCGAACTCTACCCCATCCCTCCCATCCGGGGCGGCGCGGTGGAGCTGTTCATCGAGCAGACCGCGTCCCGGCTCAACCATTGGCGGCCGGTGGTCATCGGCCCGTCGGACCCCGAGTTACCGGACCATGAAGTGCAGGGCGGCATGGAATACTTTCGCATCCCCCTGGATGGCTGGCGAGGCTGGCTTTACCGGCGGTACCGCCGATATTTTCCTTTCTATGACCTCCAAGTGGCGAAAATTCTGCGCCGGGTCCGGCCGGATTTGGTACACGTCCATAACCGTCCTCTCCTGGCCTCGTACTTGAGAAAGAGCCGGGGACTGGAAAAGACGCCCCTGGTCCTGCATATGCATAATCTCCAAAATTCCCTGGGCCGCCGGGAAAAACCGCTCCCCGGCGCCTCCCTGCCGCTGGCCGGATTCATCGGCTGCAGCCGGTTCGTGGTGGAGGAGGAAAAATCCCGGCTGGGCCGGGACGCGGCCGCCCATTTTGTGGTTTATAACGGGGTTGACACCGAAGCTTTTCTAACTCCCTGGGATCATCCGGCCTCCAGGGAGAAAATGCGTCACCGCTATCAATTAACGGATGAACCCGTGGTCCTCTTCGTGGGCAAGCTCCGGGAAAGCAAAGGTGTCCATCTCCTGCTGGCGGCCATGGAACAGGTCTGGTCCCGCTTCCCCCCGGCAGTCCTGGTCCTGGTGGGGGGCGCGGAATTCGGCCTGGACCGTACCCACCGGGAGACCCCTTTTCTCCGGGAAATGCGCCGCCGGATAGAAAAAGCCCGGGGCCGGGTGGTCCTCACCGGCTTCATTCCTCCGGCCCGCATCCCGGAGGCCTACCTCCTGGGAGACATCTTCGTCGGGGCCTCGCAAATCGAAGAAGGCCTGGGCATGGTTTTTTTAGAGGCCTCCGCCGCGGGTCTGCCCATCATCGCCACCCGCCGGGGAGGCATCCCCGAAATCGTCCGGGACGACTTTAACGGCCTGCTGCTGCAACAACATGATGACCCCCGGGAGCTGGGCGCAAAAATCAACCTGCTGCTGGAGGATCAGGACCTGCGCCGGCGCCTGGGCCGGCAAGGACGGACCTGGGTTCAGGACAACTTCTCCTGGGAGAGGATCGCCCAACGCCAGGAAGAGGTGTATGATGAGATTGTGAGCAGTAAGCAGTGAGCAGTAAGCAGTGGACAGTGAGAAGAGATCAGTGGTCAGTAATCAGTAATAATCGAAAGGATCGTTCTTTTGGGACATAAGTTGTTAATGTGGGGAGTCCGTAATTACTTACGCCGTCAGGTGCGAAAGCGGCCGCCTTTGCCCTTGGCCGGGCTCGATCCTCAGAAGGTGCAGCAGGTGCTGCTGATCAACAGCACCGCGCTGGGAGACCTGCTCTTCTCCACGCCGGCCATCCGGGTCCTGAAAGAGACCTATCCCCATTGGCGCCTGGACCTCCTGGTCAACCCAGGTTACGCGGCGCTGATGCAACATAATCCCCACCTGGAACGCCTCATCCCCTTTCCCGGACGCAGTTGGCGTCTTTGGGGGCTGATGAGGGAACTGAAACCCTCCCATTACGATCTGGTGATCATCCTCCACGGCAACGACCCGGAAGCCACCCTCCTGGCTTGGTCCACCGGCAGCCCTTATATCATCGGCTCAGCGTACAGCCCTTTGAGCTTCGCTTATTCCGCCAAGGTGGAAAGAAAGGACCCTTTTCAGCACGCCATTGAGCGGCGTCTGGATTTCGTGCGCCTCCTGGGAGCGGATACCCCGGATAAAAGAATGCAACTTTTCCTGCCCTCGAAAGAGTTGATCCGGGCCGAGGTGCTTGCCATCAGGCATTTCGGGGCAAGCCCTTCGTTGCTGGCGGCCTTCCATCCCTTCGGTTCCGGCCGTTATAAATGGTGGCCCCTGGAGTCCTATGCCGCTTTGGGCAACCATCTCCACGAGACTTACGGCGCCGCGATCCTGATCATCAGCGGCCCCGGGGACCGGCAGGAAGCGGAATCCCTGGCGGCCCGCCTGGCCAGCCCCGTCCTGGTGACCGGCGGGCGGCCTCTCCCCGAAGTGGCGGCCTTCCTGAAACATTGCCGCCTGTTCGTGGGCAATGACAGCGGCCCTCTGCATATGGCCCTGGCTTTGGGAGTCCCCAGCATCGCCCTCCTGGGCGCGGACCATCCCCGGCGCATCGGCCCCTATGCAGTGGATTGGGGTACATTCCTCTACCGCAAGGAAGAGGTCTGCCCTCAGGAACACTGCCTGAACCAAAAATGCCCGGATAATAAGTGTCTCCAGGCCATCACAGTGACGGAAGTGGCAGGTCTTATCCGCACCTGGTGGGAACCGCTGTTTAAGGGGAAAAGGTGAAAAGGGAAAAAGGGTTAGAAACCTGTTCTCTTCCCAACCACTCCCCTTGTATCCTCCTTGGAGGATGGAATGGTGAAAATATTGAAAGATTAGGTGGTTATCAAGCTGATTCCTTCCCTTTTCCCCCTTTCCCCTTTTTCCCTTTTCCCCCCAAAAAAACGTCCTTGTGCCTTATTTCTCATAATTATCCTCCTCCTCCAAAATCCCTGGGCATCCGGCCCCTGGCCCCTGATCCCCGGCCCCTGCTTCCTGGGGTGAATCACCCCTGCCGGTGATACCGATTCCCCCAACACTTCCGGGGAAGCCCCGGTCCTGAGCCAAGAAATCAGGGGGAAGGAATCTTCAGGGGAGAAATCATTCAATTAATCCAGCATGTTGTCTTCGCCTTTTTTTGTGTCGGATTTCGCGCCAATTGGCACAAAATTAGCTTTAAGAAACTGAGGCATGAAACCAGAGGTATGCAGAAATGCCTGGCTCATCCCGAGCCAGGAAAACAATTCCAGGCTCCCGATACCAGCTAGAGCCTTGCCGAAAGGGGGTGAAGACCCAGGGTATTCGCGCAATATTTGCGGACAGAGTTTCCACAAGCCATTATGAATTAATCGTTGAAGGAGGAATCTGAATGTCCGATGATCTGAAAAAAGAGGTTCAAGAAGCACCAATGCTGTGGCCTCTAAACCCAATCCCCACTTTTGAAGAAGTATACGATCCCAAAATCTGCACCGAGGCCTCCCGGGAAATCTCCACCATCTTTGAGGGGTGGCTCCATCCCAACCACGAGATGGCCA